>Ga0302243_1000030_pt1 | contig 195379 bp, 188 predicted proteins | sample AAG_UR_Met_MG_FD_193514 | JGI IMG/M metagenome (GOLD analysis project Ga0302243, IMG submission 193514) | Enriched activated sludge microbial communities from anaerobic digester in WTTP, New Holstein, Wisconsin, United States - AAG_UR_Met | ecosystem: Engineered > Bioreactor > Anaerobic >... | reverse complement strand
CTTGACGTTCTGCACGGTGCAGACCACGAGCTCCCCTTCCTCGGGGAACTCGCCGACCCTAGCCATTAGTCGACCACCTCAAGCAGCTCTCCCCTGACCTCGCCCTCGCCTCCGCGGGACTTGACCAGAGTAGAGCCGCATACCGCGCAGGCCACGTTCATGGCCGGCTTCTTGTAGGTGATCTGCTCGTTTCCGCAATCCTGGCACTTCACTTTTATGAACTTACCGGTGGTGGCCATGAAAATCACTCCGTCAGCTCGAACTTCTTGGCCCTGAAGCAAGTCTTCTGGTGGGCCTTCTTGCACTTCTTGCAGCGGTATCTCAGAGAGATCCTCTTGGTGGGCTTCTCGCGCCCTTCCGGCTTTGGCCTGGGGAAACCTCCGTAACCGGCGGTAGCCCTGCGGAACCTTCTCTGACCCCACTTCATCTCGCTGGCCTTCTTCTTCTTAACCCTCTCGACCTCGTGATCGGTATGAGTCTTGCAGGATGGACAGTAAGTCTTGATGGACCTAGGCATCTTCATAATATTCATCCCATTGGAGCAAAAATGCCTTAATACTCATTCTCTATTTAAACCCTTAGCATGGAAAAAAACCCCACCCCAGCATACTGGGTCGGTTATCCCGGACCGATAGCTTTCCGGTCCACGTGCCAATTCGTCGATTGCTATATGAAATCGTTCCTTTCCAATATTCTTCTGTGATATATAATGAATATATTCATCGAGACTATTAATTATCTAATTTTTCGATGGAGCGGATCGAGGGGTCGCGTCTTCCGTGATAATCTTTATCAGTGGTCAAATAATAAACGAAAGTTTATAATAGGGCCGCAATTCTCGGGGGTTTCTCGGCATAATATTCGCTGAAGGCCATTAAAGTTTAACGGACCTTAAAATGCCTATGCCAGTAATATGGCCAGCAATATAAAATATTATGCGAATAGAAAGTAATATATATCAATCAAATAATAATTGATATGTATTTATAATAAATAAAATGGGTGATGTGATATGGCCGACAAAGGCTTCAACAAGAAGGACGAATCGCTCGTGGATCTGCTGGTCAACACCGGAATGCCCAAGAACGTCGCTAAAACTTTGGCGTTCCTGCGCAAGAAGGAAGAAACGACATCTGTCGAAATTGAGATCATGACCGCCCTCCGTCAGCCCGAGGTGTCCATCGCTATGCAGGAGCTTCGCCGCCGCAAGTGGGTCATCAAGAGGGACATCAAGAAAGAAGGGAAAGGCAGGCCGGTGCACGCCTATAAGCTGGCCATCCCCTTCGACAAGATCATCGAGACCTTGGAGAAGGAGGAGAGGAAGCGGATGGAGTCGATCGAGAAGAACATCGATCAGCTCAAGGCGCTTTCCCTGAACCCGTGATCAAACCCTTTCCATCACCCTTATCCCGGGATCGGAGGCCACGATCACCCTTTTAGCCATGTTCAGGAACAGGCCGGTCTCCACCACTCCCGGTATCTCCTTCAGTTTCCTCTGGAGGTCGTAGGGGTCCTTGATCCCCCGCTCGAAATGCAGATGGTAGATGTAGTTGCCGTTGTCCGTCACGAACGGGTCATCCCCGCCGCGCAGGTCGGCCTGGCAGCCCAGCTCCTCCATGTACGCCTTCGTCCGTCCATGAGAGAACGGCACCACCTCCACCGGCAGCGGGAACTTGGTGCCCAGCTTGGTAACTATCTTGGAATCGTCCACCACGATGACCTCCATGCGAGTGGAATGGGCGACTATCTTCTCCCGCAGCAGCGCCCCGCCCATCCCCTTGATGAGATCGAGGTTAGCATCCACCTCGTCCGCCCCGTCGATGGTGATGTCCAAGGTCCCGGCCTCCTCCAGGGTCGCTAACGGTATGCCCAGTTCCCGGGCCTGCTTCTCACTGGCCACCGAGGTCGGTACCGCGATTATCTTGTACCCGCCCTTCACCAGCCGGCCGATGGCCTCGATGGCGAAGTAGGCGGTGCTTCCCGTTCCCAGCCCGACCTTCATCCCGTCCTGCACCAGCTCCACGGCCTTCTCCGCGGCCAATCGCTTCTTCTCGTTCATCCTAACCCTCGAAGTTCTGGCGGACCAGGTCGGTCAGCGCCTCGATGACGAACTGATTGACGAACCTGCCCTTCTCCTTGCTCGCTCTCCTGGCGTCACCGCCGAAACCCTGCGGCAGACAGCATTCCGCGTCCGCCCGGACCATGAAACGGGTGTCCACGAACTCCCCGACAGTGCGTTCCTCATTCACCAGGTCGGGCCGGATGTCGATGATCCTGGACGTTTCGATGATCCCGCCATGTCCGTCCGGCAGTCCCTCGCAGACGTCCGGTTTCTTCAGGTACGCCAGCTCGTAATCGCTGAGGAACATGACCTTGAGGCCCTGCCGGGCCGCCCTCTCGCAGGCCAGTTTGATGGCGGCGCGATGGACCGAGCCCAGATGGCCGGAGACGATGACCACCTTCCTTATGCCGTTCCTCTGGAAGGCGTCCAGGATGTCCATGACCAATGCCCGCAAGGTATCGAAGCTGATATCGATGGTGCCCGGGAAGTTCCTGGTCGAGGAATGCTGGCCATAATTGATGGTGGGGGCGACGATCCCGCCGACGTTATCGCTCACCGCCTTTACCACATGCTCAGGCTGGAAGGTGTCCGTGCCCAACGGCAGATGCGGCCCGTGGGCCTCCATGGCGCCCATGGGAAGGAACACGATGGGGTCCTTCTTCACCGCTTCGGCGAACGAAGCGGAGGACATCTCGTCCATCCTCATTCCTTCACCTTCCTATCGGTATCGATGAGCGGGGTCATGCACACCGGGCACAGTCCCCGTCTCAGGGCGTCGTTGTGATATGCGCTCATCAGCTGGGCGTCGATCTCATCGACCTTGGCCTTGTCGATGTTCTTCTTGCAGCGTGGGCAGTGTAAGGGCATTCTCGTACCGGAGGGGTTATGCCCGGAAATCAATTTCAATCCTTGCCCCGCATGGATTAAATCCGCTTACGCGGTTCCAGGTTCATGCGCTTGGCCTGCCTTTTCTCCGGCGGTAAGGACTCCACGTACGCTGCCCACCTCATGGAGCAGGCCGGGCACGAGGTGGTATGCCTGGTGACCGTGGTGCCGGAGGACCCCCATTCCTGGGTGTTCCATACCCTGAACCTGGAGCACCTGCCGGAGATGGCGAAGGCGATGGGAAAGGACCTCATCGCCGTGCCCTCCAGCGGTGAGGAGGGTGCCGACCTGGAGGCCCTGGAATCGGCCCTATCGAATCTGGACGTGGAGGGCGTGGTGACCGGGGCGATAGCCTCCGACTACCAGTGGGACCGCATCAACGGGGTATGCCACAAGCTCGGGCTCAGGGTATTCTCGCCGCTCTGGCGCAAGGACCAGCTGGCCCTTCTGAACGACATGCTGCAGGCGGGAATGAGGATAATGCTGGTCGGTGTGTACTCGGACGGACTGGGCAGGGAATGGCTGGGGAGAGTCCTGGACCGCGGTTCGGTCGATGAGCTCGCCTCCCTGGCCAAAGCGAGAGGGATGAACGTGTCCGGCGAGGGCGGGGAGTACGAGACCCTGGTCCTGGACTCGCCGATGCATCTTTCGCCGCTGGTGGCGGACGATATCCTGGTGGAGTTCGCTAGGGATTCTGGGCAGCTGCGCATCGGCCGGCTCAACGCTTCGCGATAGCCGCCGACTCGCGCAGCAGGGAGGGAACGTCCGGCCCCTGGTGAGGGGTGGGCGGGATCCACCGGTAGCGGACGACCCGGTCCCGGTCGATGATGAAGGCCCCCCGGCATGAGCGGTTCCTCAGCAGGTCATCATCATCGCAGGCCATGTGCCATTCCCTGGTCACCAGGCCATCCTCGTCGGCCAGCAGCGGGAACGGTAAGCGCATGGATTCCTTCCAGGCCGCGTGCGACCGTATGCTGTTGGTGCCCAGCGGCAGCACCATGACCCCGGCGGCCAGGAACTCCTGGTGCATGTCCCTCAGCTCGCCCATCTGCACACTGCAGATCATGCCGAAATCGGCCGGATAGAAGAGCAGCAGGACCACATGTTCCCGGCACAGATCGCTCAAACGCAGGACGTTGCCGGAGTCGTCGGGCAGCTGGAAATCAGGAGCCAGCTCCCCGACCTTGGGCATCTTCTGCAGGTCCACGTCCCTCACTTCCTCCGGTCCTCTTCCTCATATTCCCTGGCCAGCATCCGGGCCGCGGCCAAAATCTCGTCATAATCCGGCTCCCAGTTGGAGTCCGGGGGGATGTGGACGTAGCGGAGGTTGCCCTTACGGTCGATCATGAACTCGGAGCGTTTGGGGAACCCCGGCCACGGCCCGTCGTCCGGCTCCATGGCGTTGAAGCTCCTGGCCAATCTGGCGCCCTCGTCGCTGAGCAGGTGGAACCCGATCTTGAGGTTCTCGCTGTAGGCGCCCAGGGACCTTCGGGTGTCGTTGCTGACGCCGAAGATCTGACAGTTGGCCTCGGCGAAGGCCTTCCTCATGGCAGTGAAGGTGAGCATCTCCAGGTTGCATACGAACCCAAAGGCCGAGGAGAACACCAGCAGGAGGACGGTGCCCTTGGACCACTCCTCGCTGAGGCGCACCTCCTGGCCAAGCTCGTTCCTCAACGTCCAATCTGGAAAGGCCTTTCCAACCAGGTCCTCGGTCACGGGAGATGAAGGGTTGGAACTGATTATAATAGGTTGCTCATCCTTCCCGGGGCCAGTGGAGGAGCGCTTCCTTCATATGCAGGACCGCATCCTCCTCGTATCCCTTCAGCTCCATGAGCAGCGCCGACCCCCTTTCCCTGGCCTGGTCGCCGATCCTTCCCTGGAAATTGAAGGGGAACAGTCCGACGTACTCCTCCATCACCTGCGCCCCCTTGGCGTACGCGCCGGCCGCCTCCAGCAGTTCCCGGTTGACCCGGCCGCGCTGCTTCCTGGCCATCCGCCGCAGGAACACCCCGGCGTTGGACCTGCCCTCGGACCAGCAAGCGGCCGTATAGGAGTTGCCTATGTACTCGCCGTCATCGGCCTTGAGCAAGCATTCCGACCATTCCTGGGCGGCCTTCGGACCGGCCAGGTATCCCTGGCACACCTCGACCGTGCCGGAGGCCATCTCCACCGCCCGGGCCAGCCATCTTCCCTCTTTATCGTGCCCGGGAGCGAAAGATACCGTCATGAGGCAGCCTGGGGCCTGGATGGCCTCCGCCTCCACCAGCTCCTCCTTCTCCGGGGTATCCATGGAGCGGTAGGTGCTGGCCACGTACCTCGTTCCCTCGTAGCCGTTCACAATCCCGAACTCCGGGATCGGCAATCCCCAAAGCACCACCGGCCGGCCCAAGGTGTCGATCTCCTGTCGCACCCGCTCGAACAACCGTCTGGCGCGTTCCTTGTCCGTTTCAGAAGGGTCTTCGTTCCCCATGTAGCCGCCAGGCTCCGTCCACAGGCGTCCTTCCGCTCCCAGCTCGCACGCGCCCTTGACCATCTCCCGGTACACAGAATCTTCCAGGGCGGTCGGCGCCGACGGGCACATCCTGCCCTTGGGCACGTTTAAAAGGAAGGCGTAACCGGTCCTTCCGGACACGTCCACCAGGTCGCACTCCACGCCCAGGGCCCGGAGGGCCCCGCCCACCGCCCCGTTGAATGATATCCAGCAGCACATGTAGCTGCCCTTGCTTGCCACGGTCTTCCGTTCCATCTCCAGTCCCTCCTCTCTCCCCCTTATGTACAGCTGGCGCAGCCGCTCCCTCTCCATCTCCCCGCGCTGGTTGGAGTCCATGTACAGGCGGGTGCCGGTCAATATCAGCCCCCGCCCGTCCTCGGTCAGGGCGTACCGCCCCCGGCTGACCCGTTTTACCATGCCCATCCCCATGAGCTTGGTCAGATGGTTCACCGCCGCGTTCTTGGATAGGCCGGCAGCACGCATCAGGTCCGTCAGTCCCTGCTCGCCGCAGGTGAGCATGGCCAACATCTTCACCCTCGCCGGGTTGGAGGCCGAGCTGAACAGCTCGGCGATGTCCTCCGGCCTCTCCATCAGCGCCTTGGTCAGGGTGCGGTCCGTCGATCCGTTCATCGTCATCGCTTTTCATTTCGGGGATATAAAAGTATCCAATTTGATGAATTTTGGTACCAATAAAAATGAACAATTATAATAGGAATGAGTGAGGCCGTCCGAATTTGAATCGGAGTCTCAGGCTCCCAAAGCCCGAAGGATGGACCAAGCTACCCCACGGCCCCTCGGCGGCGGGATGGAATGTCCGGTAATAAATAGTTGCTGACCTGGCAAGGAATAAATAATCACCAAGGTCAAACACCGTCCATGAAGAAGACCTGGACGGCCATCGCGCTGGCGGCAGCGGTGGTCGTCATGCTCTTGGCCATTTTTATCTTCCAAGGCTTCGTCCAGACCGCTTCCGGGTTCGATGAGGGCGATCTCAACGCCCCTTTCATCAACGACATCGTCCGGAACGAGGAATACCCGGGACCGCTCAGCGGGATGAACTATCCCATGCAGATACAGTCCGCGGTCAGCTACGTTCTCACGGTTTACACTACCTTCGGAGGTGTACTGGAGCTGGAACTAGTCAACGATGGGAACAACGAGGTCTATGTGCACCATTACTACGCGGTCTGGGAAGGTGGAGATGAACGGTTCCAGGTGAACTGCTCCCGCCTGGTATCCTCCGGTGGCCTGGAGGAGCTGGGCAAGCTCTATTTCGCCGGGCCGGGGAAGGCCGGACCGGCCACCCTGGAGGTATGGGCCGAGATATGGACATCCTCGTCGGACGGCGAGCTGTGGGACGACCAGGGCAAGATATCCGTCGGCACGATCGAATTAGATGTGGTCGACGAGGATGCCCTGCGGGAATGGGACGTGGAAAGGAATCCCGTGAATTACTACAACAAGGTGAACGAGCTGATCGACCTGGAGGTCGTTGGATCGCTGGCCGACGAGGTGCGATCCGCCGTTCCCGGGAACTACAGTCTATTGCAGGTGATAGAGGCGTACGAGCTGGTCAGCCAGAGGATAGCGTACGCCGAGGACGAGGACAACCATTGGCAATCCCCTTCCGAGACCATCGCCCTAGGTTCCGGGGACTGCGAGGACCACTCCCTTCTTCTGGTCTCCCTGATCACCGAGCTGGGCGGGACCTGCCGGGTGAACCTCATCGCCGGGCACGCCTTCCCGACGGTGTACGTGGGGAACGCCTCGGCCATCGGTGACGTCGTAGCTGCCATCCAGACCTATTACGGGAACCCGGTGCCGGTGCATTACACGGTGGATGGTCTAGGTTACTGGCTGGTCATCGATACCAATGGCATACCGTACGTCGGCGGCTATCCCGCCGCCACGTCCCCTGTCGGCGATACCGGCGGGGTGAACTGGAACTTCGACGATGGCGATTGGATAAGGCTGATCGATGTCACCGGGGAGACGGTCTTCCTGCTGTTCTAAGCGCTCTGAACTATCTCCCGCACCGCCTTCTTGATGGACTGCGAGCTGTTCATGGTCGGCTCCCAGCCGTAGGAGCGCAGCTTGTCCGAGGAGAGCAGCATGTTCCTCACGTCCCCGATCCAGCCTCGTCCGCCCTGGACGCCGCCGGTCCACTCGTAACGCACTCCGCGCAGCCCCATGACCTCGACCACCGTGTCGGCGATATCCTTCACCGACATGCGGTCGTTCGAGCCAAGGTTGAAGATCTCGACCTTGTTCCTGGCGTACTCCGCGCCGATGATCATGCCGCGCACGCAATCCTCCACGTGCACGTACGATTTGGTGGTGCCCGGTTCGGAGCCGAGTATCTCCAGCCGGCCGGGGTCGGCCCTCAGCTTCTTTATGAAGTCGTGCAGGACGTTGTGAGTGCTCCTGGTCCCCACCACGTTGGCGAACCTGAAGATCACCGCGCCCATATCGAAGGAATGGGCGTAGGAGCAGATCAGCGCCTCGCAGGCAAGCTTCGTCGCCCCGTAGACGGAGATGGGCACCAATGGGCCGTACTCCTCCGGGGTCGGGATGACCGTGGTCTCGCCATAGACGGTGGAGGTCGACGGGAAAAGGATGTCCTTCACCCCGGTCTCTTTCATGGCCTCCAGCACCTTGTAGGTGACCTCGATGTTCTGCTTATAGTGCGACAGTGTGTCCTTGGCCCCGGAACGCACATCAGGATTGGCGGCCAGGTGCATCACCGCGTCCGCGCCCTTGAATATCGGCCGCAGGTCATCGTTCAACAGGTCGGCCTGCACGAACCGGAAGTCCTGGTATCCCCTGGAGTTCTCCAGGAACTCCTGGCGTCCGGCGCTGAGGTTGTCCACGCCCACCACGTGATTGCCCATGGCCAGCAACGCGTCCGTCAAATGACTTCCGATGAACCCCGCGCATCCGGTCACCACTATGTTGCTTCCTCTTATCTTCATTTCCGTTTCCCCATCCTTCTCCTTATCTCCGCGGCCAGGAGCACCATGGCCTTGCCCCGATGGGAATGCTGGTTCTTCGACAGCATGTCCATCTGGGCGAAGGTCCTCTCCTCGCCGTCAGGCACGAATATGGGGTCGTAGCCGAAGCCCCCGTTCCCCCTTTCCTCGTAAATGATGCGCCCTGGGGACACCCCGGTCACCGAGAACTCCCCCAGCTCGTCCGAGCAGACCCCGATGCAGCACTCGAAGCGCGCTCCGCGGTCCAACCCGTCGATGAGGCGCAGCATGCCCTGGCAGCCGATGGTGTCCATGACGTATGCTGAGTACACGCCAGGGAACCCGTTCAGCGACGGGACGAACAGCCCGGAGTCGTCCAGCATGAAGTTGCGGTATCCCTGGTCCTTGAGCTGCTCTATGCAGGACCGCACCACCTTCTGCAGCGTGTCGGTCTGGATCTCCTCGCAGTCCGCCTTGACCAGTTCGATGTCCACGCCCAGCCGCTCCAGGCCGTGACGGTACTCCTCCAGCTTGTGCTTGTTGGAGGTGACCAGTCCGAGCTTCACGCGTACCGCCCCCGCTCCTCGATGTCCTTCACCTTGGCCAGGACCTCTTTCCCGCCCGCGTATTCGCGGACGTACGTCTCCGCGATGATGTCATAAGCGTACATCAGGTCGGAATGGGCGGACTGGAACGCCTCGCGCAGCAGATGCAGGTCCACCCCCATCTCCTCCAGGCTGGCGGCCTTGCTGCCGAGCGAGAGGTCGATGAAGAACACCCTGCCGTCGCGGAGGATCATGTTGGACGTCGTCAGGTCGCCATGGGTCATGCCATGGGAATGGAGCTTGGCCACCATCCGGCCGATCTCCTGGGATATCTCGCGGACCTCGTCCGACCCGGCCTTCATCAGGGCGTCCTTGGCCCTAGGACCCACGATCTCCTGCATCCAGATCTCCGCGTTGACCGTGTCGATAACGTACACTATTGGCGTTGGTACTCCGCAGGAGCGGGCCTCCTGGAGCAATCTGGCCTCCACTTTGGTGCGGTGGGCCCGGAGGGACTGGTCCAACGCGGGATGGCGGTAGGACTTGGGCACCCGGCTTTTGACCAGGACGCTGCGCCCCATGAACGTGTCCCGGCGGATCTCCGCCTCCGCCCCTCTTCTTATGATCACGCCTTAGGGAAGTCAATACCCGGTTATTATCCTTTCACCCTCCTGCTGGAGCTTCCAAACGTTTTCCAGGGGGGCGCCGAAGAATTCGCTCAGCAGTTCCGTGGGATCGCCCTCCGCGAAGTTGAGGTCCGGAGGGAGCATCCTCCGCACCTTCCCCTCCAGGTACCTAGGGTCCATCAGCACCACCGCCGCCCGGTCCTCCTCTCTCCGGATCGCCCTACCGCACGCTTGCAGCACCCGGCTCAGCGTCTCGTAGGTCTCCAGGTCGTAGCTGTCGCCGATCCTGCTGGAGGCGCGGAGCATCATCTCCTTGCGCTCCAGGCTCGGGGGCGTCAACGGTAGCCCGGCCACCATCACCGCCGACAGGCATCCCGCCGGAAGGTCCACGCCCTCGGAGAACGAGCCCCGGATGTTGCAGAGCATCAGTATCTCCCTCCCTCCGCCGAGAAGGTCGGCCAGCCCGTCCCGGTCGGCCTTGGTCATGAGCGGACCTTCCGATAACAGCAGCTTGCGCTGCCCCAACCGCCTCAGGGTACGGTGGACCGCGCTCATGTAGGTGTACGAGGGCAGGAACACCATCACGTTGCCCGGGACCGGCTCGCTGAGCTCCCCGATGCGCAAGGCCATCTCCATGGTGGTCCGTCGGCAGCGGTCACGGAACCGGGTGCCCACGTCAGGGACGATCAGCGCGAGGCGTCTGGCGGGATCGAACGGCGAGGGATATGAACGACATAAGGCGTCCGACAATCCCATCCGGGTGGCGAACACCTCTGGGGGGTGCAGCGTCCCGCTCATGAATATGGCGCCCCGGCATTCCTGGACCACGTTCTTGGCCACCAGGTCCGGTTCCAGGAAGCGCAGCGATATCCTTCCCTCGTTGGGGTAGGCGACGCGAACGGCCGCCTCGCCCAGGCGCATCCAGTCTCCCACCATGGGGTCCAGGTCCACCAGCTCCTCCGGCTCCGGCAGCCCGTGGCGGTCCAGCAGGGAGCGCAGCTCGCCCAACGGAACGGTCCGGTGGCCCCGGGACAGCATGTCCCGCCATACCGCCTGCAGCGGCCCCTCCGGACACCGTTCCAGGACCAGGTCCCGGCTGAAGGCGTCCATGATCCTTGATGGAAGGTTGTGCGCCTCGTCCGCCACCAGATGCTGCTTCCTGGAGGAGGAGCGGAAGCGGATGACGTCAGGCAGGTTCCCGAAGACCCGGGAAACGTCCCCCACCACCAGGTCGGCCCCGCCCGAGGCCATCTTGGCCGCGAGATACGGACAAGCCCCCCGTCTCAGGCACAGGGCCACCAGCTCCTGGGCGTGCATGGGCCTGGTCAGGACCTCCTTGGCGCACTGGGTGATCCTCCCGTCCGCCTGAAGATGGCAGTTCCTACCCTCCAGGCAGGGGGACCGGGAACCGTGGGGGCACATGCTCTCCCGGGAAAGCAGGTCTACGGTCGCAATGTTCCTGGGCATCATCTTCACCGTCTCGATCACCGCCCGGTGCTGCGATTGCCTAGGAGTGAGGAAGACCGTCCTCCCGCCGTCGGCCAGGGAGGCCTCCAGGGAGGCCGTCAGGGCCACCGCGGTCTTCCCCAGTCCGGTGGGGGCGTGGGCCACGAGAACTTTTCCAGCCGTGGCGCACTCCCGCGCGTCGCGCAGCAGATCGGCCTGTCCCCGTCGAGCGGAGGGAAACGGGAAGAGGTCCATGTCAATGTTCATGCGCTTCCATCACCGTCGTCTAGGTAGGCGGTTACCGTTACGGTGAACCTACGTCCACGGGCATACCGAATAAGTGGAAATATCATCAAACACGTAACCATCAGCAGTGATACGATGAAGTACAGCATCACTGGGGATAACCTGCAGTTCGTGAACGTCGAGTTCATGCCGGGGGAGATGATCTATTCCGAGGCGGGCAGCATGATCTACATGAGCGGCAACGTCCGCCTGGAGACCAAGGCCGCCGGGGGCATCATGGGCGGTCTGAAGAGAGCGGTGTCCGGGGAATCCTTCTTCGTCACCAACTTCTACGCTGACGGCGGACCGGGGCTGGTGGGCTTCGGCGGCAACGTGCCCGGGAAGGTCATGGCCATCGACCTGCGGGGCGGAAGGCAGTGGATATTGCAGAAGACGGCGTTCCTGGCCGCGGAGGCCCAGGTCAACCTGGACATCGCCTTCCAGAGAAAGTTCGGGGCGGCGCTCTTCGGAGGCGAGGGACTGGTGCTTCAGAAGGTGCAGGGCGAGGGCACCGTGTTCATCTCCGGTTCTGGCGACTTCATCGAGTACAACCTGCTCCCGGGGCAGGTCATGAAGGTCTCCACCGCCAACGTCGCGGCCTGGGAGTCCAGCGTATCGTATGACATCCAGAGCCTGGGCATCAAGACCGCGCTGTTCGGGGGCGAGGGGCTGTTCGTGACCACCCTGACGGGACCGGGACGCATCGTGCTGCAGTCCATGACCATGTCCAAGCTGGCCAATTCCCTAGTTCCGTATCTGCCCAACCGGGGGTGAGCGAACGTCCAAGGCCATGGACGCCACCATCGTGGCGCTGCTGACAATAGCGGTGATAGCCGTGGCCCTGCTGGCCGTGTGGTATCTGGAGTGGGTGCTGGCGGCCATCATCGTTCTGGTGGCCGCGGCCTTCCTCATCCTGGCCCTGGTCGCCATATTGGGCGGGCTGGCGGTCATTCCGTACTACTTCGCCAAGCGTGGTCGGGACTCCCAGCCTGGATCGTACACCCTGGAGCAGATCAAGGACCCCAAGGACCAGGAGAGGAAGTGAACTTGGAAGAGCTCAAGCTGGTCCCCTTCAACTGCCGGCCCTTGGACGAGATGATGTCCGGGGGCATAGAGAGCGGATGCCTCACCCTGATCTACGGGGAGGCGGGGACCGGCAAGACCAATCTTTGTTTGACGTTGGCGAAGAACCTGGCCCTCGAGGGCCGCAAGACCGTGTATGTGGATTCGGAGGGTGTCTCGCTGCTCAGGCTGCGCATGATCGCCGGGGAGGACCAGGAGAAGGTGCTCAAGGAGGTGCTGGTCAGCGAGGTGCACAGTCTGGAGGACCAGGACCGCATGATCGGAAAAGCGATAAAACTGGCCGAGGGGAACCCGGACGTCGGGCTGATCGTGGTCGACTCCATGACCATGTTCTATCGGCTGGCCAGCAAGGATGATGAGAGGGCGGAACGCCGAGTGCTAGCCGGGCAGAGCGCCAAACTTCTGACCGCGGCCAGGAAGCTCAACCTCCCGGTGGTGGTGACCTCCCAGGTATACACTGACGTTGAAACGGGCGCCTTCGAGGCCTTGGGCGGGAACGTGCTGCATCACAACGCCAAGACGATAATAAAAGTGGAAAGGCTGGCCCCCAGCAAGCGCCGGGCGGTGCTGATGAAGCACCGCCATCTGGCCGAGGGCCGGTTCGGTGTCTTCTATCTGACCGACAAGGGCATAGAGGCGGAGCCTCAGAGCTCCCGCCCCACCGCGTAATCGACCAGCTCCCGCAGCATCTCCTTCTCTTCCGATTCCCTGAGGCAGGAGAGCAGGTCCTTGGCCCGTTTCGCGTAATCCAGGGCGAACTGGCGGGCGCGTTCGATCGAGCCGAGGTCATCCAGCAGTTTGATGGCCGCCTTGACCTGCTCATCACTGGCCGTCTCATTGCCCAGGGCGTCCGTCAGCACCTGCCTGCGCTTGTCCTTCTCCAGCTTCTCCAGGGCGTCCAGCACGATCAGGGTGCGCTTGCCGTTCCGAATGTCGGAGCCCACCGGCTTGCCGACCTTCTTGGTATCGCCCTTTATCCCGAGAACATCGTCCCAGATCTGGAATCCTATTCCTAGGAGTCTCGCATACTCCTTCATGTCGGCGATCTGCCTCTCCGTCCCCTGGCCGATTATCGCCCCGCCTTCAGCGGCGCAGGCGAAGAGCACCGCGGTCTTCTTCTCCACCATGTCCAGGTACTCCTCCCTGGATACGGTCGGACGGTCCTCGTTGTCCACGTCCATCTGCTGCCCCTCGGCCACCAGGAACACGGTGTCGGAGACGGTGTGCAGCAGCCTTCTCAGGCGCTCGCCGTCCACGTCCGTAGTCGCCAGCACATCGTAGGCGATGGCGAAGAGAGCGTCGCCGGCTATTATGGCCGTCGGTTCGTCGAAGGCTATATGCACGGCCGGGCGGCCTCGCCGCACCGGGTCCTTGTCGATGACATCGTCGTGCACCAGCGTGAAGTTGTGTATCAGCTCGAGGGAACATCCGAAGGACAGCGCTTCCTTTCCGCGCTTGCCCACCGCCTCGGCCACCAGCATGGCCATGATCGGTCTCATGCGCTTTCCGCCCGCTTCCGGGTAGTGGCGCATGGCCCGGATCAGCTTCTCGTGCTTGCCGCGCTCCACATATCTCATCAAAGCGCGGTCGACCTCCTTGATCATCTCCTTGGTTCTCTCTTGATGGTCCATGAGCATCAGTCCTCCGAGGCGGTCAACCAGTCGGCGGTCCGCCCGCTAACGATGACCCGGCGCTGGCGCAGCTCGTCCACGCTGGCGCAGCCGGTCAGGAACATGGCCGCCTTGAGCTCGGCCTTCATGATATTGATCTTATCCAGAACGGCCTGGCTGGATTCCATGGCCTCCGCCAGGACCGCACGTGCGCATCCGGCGGCATTTGCCCCGATGGCCAACCCCTTGGCCATGCGAAGTCCGTCGTCCACGCCGCCGCTGGCGATGATCTCCAGACCCACGTCCGCCTCCAGCACCGCGGCCGGCGCGGGAATGCCCCAGTCGAAGAACGTCCTTCCCAATGCGGAGGCCATCCGGTTATCCTGCGATTCGGCCCTATACATCTCCACCGCGGCGAAGCTGGTACCCCCGACCCCGGAGACGTCCATCCCCCTTATGCCGGTGCCCTTGAGCAATAGCGCAGTCTCCCTGGATATCCCGGCCCCGGTCTCCTTGACCATGGTCGGGCCCTCCCGTGCTATCGCTCGTATGCCATCAAGGCATCCTTCGGCGTTGAGGTCGCCCTCCGGCTGGACCACCTCCTGAAGGAAGTTGAGATGCACGGCCATGATATCGGCTCCGACCACCTCCTGCGCCCGGAGCACGTCCTCCACGCTGAACGCCTTCTTTCTCTTCTGCTTCACCAGCTGGGGCGCTCCCACGTTGCCGATGACCAGCGGGACGTCGAAATCCTTGACCACGGAGTACGTCCCGTCGTCCCCGTTCTCGATGGCCGGTCGTTGGCTGCCCACGCCCAGTCCCACGCCCGCTTCAGCGCACGCTTCCGCCAGGTTCTGGTTGATCCTCTTGGCCAGGGGAAACCCGCCCGTTATAGCTGTAACGACCAGGGGCATCTCCAACCTCTTCCCGAACAGGGTCACCGAGGTATCTATGTCGTCCATGTTCACCTCGGGTAAAGCGCGGTGGACCAGCTTGACGTCCGACCAGTAGTCGTAATCAGGCACTACCTTCTCCCTGAGCGTCACTTCGATGTGGTCCGATTTGCGCCTCTCGATCTTCTTCATGAAATCACCCTGGAGGCGATCACATCGTCACCGCGGATGGCCGCCTCCAGCCGTCCGGGCACTTTTCCGTTCAGTACAAGGCATTCACCGGTCAGCGAGGCCATGTCGATCATGTAACGTATCTTGGCGAATATGCTGCCGGTGACGTCCACGTTCCGTTCGGTTCGTGGTAAGGAGTCAAGAACCTTCTGGTCGACCGTCCCTATCAGTTCCGCCTGGGGATCCTGCGTGGGGTCGGCGGTGAACACGCCATCGACGTCGGTAACGAATATCACCTTGCTAGGCCGGAACTCCTTGGCCAGGGCGGCCATGAGCTGATCTCCGGAGCATATGCTCAGCCCTCGCACCTCGTCCCGGACGACATCGCCGAAGGTCACCGGGACCATGCCCAGCTCGAGGTAGGACTTGAAGACGTCCAGATCCAGATGTTTCAGCTGGCCATCGCTCATCACCGCGCAGGAGGCCGGCGGTAACGGAACCGCCCGCAGGCCCTTGGCGGACATTATTCGACATACTTCCAGGTCAAGCTCGCGCACATCGGACATGACCAGCGACGCGCCCAGCAATTGAGAATCATCGGTTATGCCCAGATGGAGCCGGTGCTCTTTGGCCAGCATGTGCCCGAAGGACCCGGCGCCGTGAACGACCATCACGTCCTGCCCGGTCCCGGCGATCTCCTCCGCCAGCCGACCGGCGGTCTCCGGATCGAAGGTGCGGTACCGGCCCTTGTCGGTTATGACGCTTCCGCCCAATTTCACCAGGATCATTTGATTCCGCGGGATAATTGGTCTTGATGTATTAATGTTACAGCCTGTGGCCTTCAGGCCTTGCGGCCGCATTTCGGACAGAATATGTCGCCAGTCTCCAGATCGGCGCGGCAGTAGGCGCAGACGCGTTTTACTACCACCGGCGCACCGCACTTGCGGCAGAACACATCCTCATTGCTGATGGTATTGGAACACTTCTCGCACTTCCTCTCTGGCTTAGGGACCTTGACGATCACCGCTTCCTTGACCGCTTCCGGCTCCGATGTTTCTTCACCAAGCATCTTCCGGACCCGAAGACCTTCGCGCAGAGCCTCATCGTACTTTTTATCCTCAAAGCACTTTTCCGCCCTGGCCAGAGCGTCTTTGGCCTTGAGGACGTCCTTGCCCGAGCCCTCGGCGGTCTCGATCCTTCCACGGCAGGCGTTGATGATGAACCGCGACTCGAGCATGTGCGGCTCGAGCTTCTTGACCTCGTGCACCATCTTGTGCTCCTCTTCGGTCTGCGCCTCTGAGACGGTCTCGGCAGACCTGGGAGCGGCGACCTCCAGCATAGGCGCCTTCATCAATAGTTCGCGGGCACGCCTGGCCTGGTCCCTCGCAGCGATATAGTTATTGCGCTTGTAAGCGTTATCAGCCTGGATCATGACCATGTCGGCTTCCTTGGTGTCCCTGCCCTTTTGTTTGAGGGAGACGGCGATAGCCTTGGTGGTGGCGATGGTGTTGTACGCGTCGTCCTTGTCCATCATCCGCTCGATGTACTCCTTGTTGCGGGAGTGCATGAACCTTAGCTCGAGGTAGATGACTACACCGAGAACGACAAGAAGGGCGATCAGGAAGATCTGGTCCGCGTCCAGCAATACCACCTTCAACTCCGGAGAGCACTAGGTCCCTGATGGGTATTAATCCTATTGCATAGATAGAACATAACGGGTCGAGCTGGGGTCAACAGAAGAAGGGAGGAAAAGTTAGAATGGCTGACAGCGTTCCGGGCTTCCCGTGGGCTCGCGCACCACAGTACCACATGGAACGCGGGCGGGCTTAGCTTCTGGGATCGGACGAGACCAGGCGTATCCCCGCCGCGATGGCCGTCAAACCATTCTGAGCAAGGCATTAGGAGTATCGTATTTAATCTTTAGCCTATTGGGAACACGGGCATGCACATTAATATTGAAAAATAAAAAATAATAATGTCCACATAATTGAATATCTTTCTAAAAAATCATAATTTCACTGTTGATAACCACGCGCTCTCGTCAACCGAGATATCATCGATTTTAAATATAATAAAAATAAATAATAAAAATCTATTTTTTAGATGTTATCGAATATAATAATATCAATCCAGCAATGATTTTTTATTTTTGTTATTATTCGAAATGATTTCAAACTTGTTCCAAAAACCTTATTAATAGACAACTCCAAGGTTGTTACATACACCACTCGATATCATAAACGATAAAACATCTCAAGACGACGTAAATGTCGGCTTCTCCCACTAATACGACATATCGAGCGGCCGGGGGATCCCACCCTGGTTGAAAACATTTACCAAACACTCGAGTAAGGGGGGGAACAATACGAGGGCTTCGAACGATAGCGTAGGTGTAACCACCCACAGGTTCCGAAAGACCATCGTTATGATTCTGGCTTTTTTTAATGGTCTCATCTGCCATGTTGGTCGCCATCCCGGTAGGGGTGGATGCGGCCGGCGACAAGTGGACCTCGGAATTATACGCGTGGGACCCGGTTCAAAAGAACTGGGTCAATGGAAACCTGGCTGGTTATCACGAAGGAGATCTAATAGGATTCAAGTATATCTTGACGCACGACACAGGAACGAATAATTCGTCACCACAACTTGATTCCGTATATGATCATTTCAACAAGGGAAAAACAGCATATGGTATAGATGCTGAAGTTCTGTGGGGATACAACAGGGCGGACTGGACGGTACAGTTCCCTGCCCAATCCGAAGGGGTCACCAACACCATGAACGTGGTTGACCCGATTGTACCGACATTATCGAACCAGTTCTTCGGAATGAGCGGACAGACGATACAGAACTACTACATGTTCTCGGCAGGCTTCTTCACCGTGCCGGTCGGAACATCGATATACATCTACTTCCAGGCTCACGTGGCGGAGACGGCATTCTACAGCAATGTACAGACCACTCCTGGGCAGGGCGTACCGATGGGCAACTACTACGGTGCGGCTTACTTCCCAGGGGCGTCCCTGCAGGTAGCTCTGTCCCTGGTGTTCACTGGAACGAGCGCACAGACCCAGAGCATCCCTGTCACCTATGCTGCGGGAAGCATCTCCGGAATGAAGTTCAACGATGCCAACTCTAACCACATAAGGGATCCAGGTGAGAGTGGTCTGTCCAATTGGACCATAATACTCAATGGAACGTCCTTTGGCGGATTCCCGATCCATATGGAAACCACCACGGCATCCGATGGGAGCTACAGTTTCTCTCAGGTCCCGTGGGGAATATACATTATATCCGAAGTTCAGAAACTAGGGTGGACCCAGACCTATCCGACCAACGCTACGCACACCGTAACAGTTAATGGCACAGCGCTCGTCCACACCAGGATCGATTTCGGCAACTCCATGCCCGGGAAGATAAGGGCGCACAAGATCATCGATAACGATGGTGATCTGACCACCACTACCGACCGTTCTCCGGGTGTTGGCTGGACGTTCGAACTGTTCTACCAGAACGGGGCATGGAACTCTCTGGGCACCAAGGTCACCGGTTCCGATGGATATACCGAGTTCTGGGAGAACCTGATGCTCGGCAATTACAAGATGGTTGAAGTATCCGCGCCAAATTCGAACTATACTAGTGCGGAGCCGAAATACATTACTCTGACCACCGCCGACCAAGAGATCGCGATGACCTTCTACAACTATCCTCTTGGTAATATATGCGTATACAAATTCGACGATCTGAACGGCGACGGTAACTGGGACGAGGGAGAACCGGCGGTGCCAGGCGTCACTGTCAACTTGTACAAGGGCGCTATCTCCGAGGGTGAGGAGCCTATCGACTCCGGCGTCACTGGAGCGGACGGAAAGGTCTGCTTCAATGGTCTCAACTTCGGATTGTACACGGTCGAGGAGATCATGCTCGAAGGCTGGTATACCGATGGTTCTCTGACCCAGGAGGTCACCGTCGATGTTGTTGGGGAAACCGAAGTGGTCACCTTCCTGAACATCCGCCTCGGCAAGATCTGCGTGTTCAAGTACGACGATCTTAACGGCGACGGTAACTGGGACGAGGGCGAACCGGCGGTGTCCGGCGTCACTATCAACCTGTACATGGGCGCTATCTCCGAGGGTGAGGAGCCTATCGACTCCGGCGTCACTGGAGCGGACGGAAAGGTCTGCTTCGAGGACCTGGAGCTGGGCAGCTACACCGTCGAGGAGGTTCTGCCTGATGGCTGGTACACCGACGGGCCGCTGACTCAGTCGGCGACGATAGACGCGTCCGGAGAGACGGTCAACGTCACCTTCCTGAACATCCGCCTCGGCAAGATCTGCGTGTTCAAGTACGACGATCTTAACGGCGACGGTAACTGGGACGAGGGCGAACCGGCGGTGTCCGGCGTCACTATCAACCTGTACATGGGCGCTATCTCCGAGGGTGAGGAGCCTATCGACTCCGGCGTCACTGGAGCGGACGGAAAGGTCTGCTTCGAGGACCTGGAGCTGGGCAGCTACACCGTCGAGGAGGTTCTGCCTGATGGCTGGTACACCGACGGTGGCGTCACTCAGATGATTACCATCGATGAGTCAGGTGGGTGCGAATCCGTCACCTTCCTGAACTTCAAGCTGGTGGCCATCACCGTCTGCAAGCTTGAGGACCTCACCGGTGACGGACTGAGCGATGACGACTCCCCGATCGAAGGTTGGGAGGTCTACCTGTACAAGTGGAACGGCGAGGATTGGGACCTAATCGACACCAACTACACCGGAACCTGCGGTTGCCACACCTGGTTCGATCTTGGGCCTGGTAAGTACAAGGTAGGTGAAGAGGAGATAGTCGGATGGCTGCCGACGACCGACACCGAGCATGAGTTCGGACCGGTCACCAGCGGAGCTGTGTACTCCTTCAACTTCACCAACTTCGAGGTGCTGCCGTGCATCAACGTGACCAAGAGCGTGTGGTGGGACGTCGAGGAGGAGTATCAGTCGCACACCCAGGGATACTGGAAGAACCACCTGAGCGCCTGGGAGGAGATCTGCCCGTATGCACCGTTCTCGATAGGCGGCACGCAGGCGGTTGATTTCACTAAGTTCCCTGGTGGACTGAGCTTCATCCAGGTGTTCAACACCGCTCCGAAGGGAGATGCCTCGATCATCCTGGCCCACCAGTACCTGGCGGCCAAGCTGAACGACCTGAAGTGGGGCGCCCCGGACGTCTACGATGGATTCATCGAGGATGCCGAGGAGTTCCTGCTGGAGCACCCCGTAGGCAGCAACCCGCAGGGCGAGGACCGTGAGTACGCCTTGATGCTGGCGGAAGTCCTGACCGATTACAATGAGGGCAACCACAGCGGAATGGCGATACCCGGCGGTAAACTGATCTACACGGTGAACGTCACCAACTGCGGCAACGTGCCTCTGTACAATGTGCACGTGTACGACTCCCTGCTCAATGAGACCTTCTGGCTCCATGACTACGAAGGATACGAGGATGGCATCCTGGAGGTCGGAGAGTGGTGGGAGTTCACCTACGAGTACACGATACCTGAGGACTATGAGGGCGACAAGATCTGCAACGTTGCCACCGCCTACGGACAGGCCGGGCCGGTCGAGTGGGACATGTGGGTGAACGATACGGCTAGAGTGTGCGTGGACATCTGGTACTACGCCGCCACCCAGGGATATTGGAAGAATCACGGGGATGCATGGGTCGGAATAAGCCCTGACGCCATGTTCTTCGATTCCGGCATGACCTGGATGGAGGTGTTCTGGACCCCGCCCGCGGGCGATATGATCATCGTCCTGGCGCACCAGTACATGGCCGCCATGCTGAACGATGAGATGTGGGGGGCCCCGGCGAAGTACGTCGGCGTCATCGAGGATGCCACGGACTTCCTGGAAGTCCACCAGATCGGTGACCCGCTCTCGGCAGAGGACCAGCAGATGGCCCACGACCTGGCGGAGTTGCTGGCCGAGTACAACGAGGGCGGTATACACCCCTAGGTGAGCAGCAAACCCTTTCGTTCCAAACCTTTTCCCAAATTTTCATTTTTCTGGAACGGCGGGAACGCTGAATGAGAATACATCTATAGAAAAAATGAGATGAAAAGTAAGGAGGCTGACAGCGTTCCGGGCTTCCCGTGGGCTCGCGCACCACAGTACCACATGGAACGCGGGCGGGCTTAGCTTCTGGGATCGGACGAGACCAGGCGTATCCCCGCCGCGATGGCCGTCAAACCATCCTTGAGCCCAGTGAAAATGACCATTGTATATAACTGTTTCTCAGCCCCTAGGAAAGCTGCTCCGGTCGCTCGATGACCGAGGTCTCCCTTTCCAGGAAGGCCATCTCCTGATTGGTGAATCCAGTGGGATCTGCGAACATGAGGATCAGGCCCCGGTTCACACAGGCCTCTTCGTACAACCTTCCTATGAGGTCGGTGAGGTCGTGGAATCCTCCACCTTGCTTAAGCACCTGCAGGTCGAGGATGACCACCGCCTTCTTCTCACCTCTCTGAATGTGCGCCAGGAGGGCACGCAGGAGCTGGACCTTGTTCCCCGTATGGACCTCCCGGTCGGACCTCTCCGGTTCCAGGACCTCTATCTCGGGATCGGCGGGCAATTCCGCATCGACCGGGGACACCAGGATGGGGTCGAAGCCCTGTCTGACCAGTTCGCGAAGGTATTCGGACGCGGAATGGGCGTTGCCCTTCAAGACCAGGTACGCGCCGAAGGCTTCCTTTTCCGCCAACCGAAACCCCTGGTGACAATAGGCGGCCTGGCTCTATTAATGGTTTCTTTATAAAAGGACGAGCAGGGCGATGACCGCGCCCAAGGCCATGGAGGTGATGTTGTTCCACAGCTTGGTCACCCATCCCCTCGTTTCCAGCGTAGCGCCGATCACGCTGTCGATGAAGCATCCCAGGACGCCCATGGATACCGGTATGAGGAGCAGGAGCGAAGGCCAGGTTCCCAGTATCACTATCCATCCGGCCAGGGCGGCGAACGCCGAGGCGGCGATGGCCCATCCCGTTCCGTAAAGCGAGACCCCGCCGTCCACTCCCGGCGGCACGCGCTTGAAATTGGTGATCATGTACGTCCGGTCGGAGAGCACGCCCAGCTCGCTTGCCGTCGTGTCCGCGGCGGCGACGCAGACGGCGCTCATGTAGATCAACGCGGGAAGCTCGCCCTCCCAGCCCACCAGGGACGTCAACAAGGCGATGGCCATGGGCACCGCTCCGTTCGCCAGGACGTTACGGTAGTTCCTCTCTCCCTTCTTGCCTTCCTGCACCCCCTTCTTGATCTTCAGTTCCATCTTGAACTTGGTGACCAGGAACCCGATGAAGGCGAAGAGGACCAGCAGCAGGAGCCACCCTATGCCCCCCAAGACGCCGAGGACCATGCCCACTCCGAACGAGGCCAAGCTGCCATCGGCGGTCAACAGCCCCAGCTTCCACGATAGCGCAGAGAGCGCCGCGCAAAGCACTAGCACTATGACCGCCTGCTCCACGGTGATCATTCCGCCCACCCTAGAATTACGAGATATTTAAATCGAATCGTCTTCCCCTTCCTTGCGTTTCAGAAGGTCCAGGGGGTTGGCGCGGGAGAACATCGGCTTCGTTTCATCCCTTATGCCGCGCACCTTCTCCAGGTCTCCGTCCCACTCCCTGAGCACCGGGGCGTAGCCCTCCTCGATGTTGTCGAGGACCCTGAGCATACGCTGCGCGGCGTTCCCGGCGCGCTTGCCGCTGAGCACCACGGCCATGAAGAAGTCGTCCTTGCGCTCCACCAGCAATTTCCGTTCTCCGAAGTCCATGCGCCTCAGCACGGTCGAGTTCTCGTCCTTGAACGAATCGCGCACGAAGTTCTGCAGGGCGATGAGCATTCCGCCCAATATCTCGTCATCCATCCCCGGCTTGAGGCGCCTGGTCTGATGCGCTAGGAGCGTTCCATCATGGTACATCACGAACACCTCGTCCACGATCGGCCGGGACAGGAACAGGTAGATTATGATGACCAGGAAGGCCGTCAGCAGTATCAGGGACGTGTAGATGAACAGCGAGGGGTCCTCGTATTCCAGGGCAAGGGTGAACTGCTCGGTGGTGGCGGAGTGACCTGCCATGTCCTCGGCGATGATGCGATACTGAAGCTCCATGGTGCGGTTCTGCGCGGGGATCTGGGCGAAGTAGATGCCGCCGCCCTCATGGGTCATTACCACGGTACGAGTGACATTTCCGATGGTGTACTCCAGTTTGACCGAGCCGATGCCCACCAGGTCGGTCACGTTGACCCGGACCAGGGTGGGCTCGCCGACGATAGCCTTCAGCACCGGATCGTCCATGGATATTATTGGCGGAAGAAGGTCGATGGTCACGTTCTTGGTGCGCATGACCGCGGGGTTGTGGTCGTCCCGCACCTCTAGACGCACGGAGTAGATCCCATCCAAATCATAGGTATGTTTGGCCTTGGACGAATTGGACCACTCGCTCTGCTCCCCGTCACCGAAGAACCAGCGGTACTCCAGCAAGGGCATGTCGTTCTCCGTGTCCAGGGTCAGGGCGGCGGAGAAGGAAACGGTACGGTTGGCGGCGTTGGTGGACGCAGTGAAATCCGGCACGGGGGCTGGATCGGTTATGGTGATCTGAATGGAGGTATCGGTGTAGCTATCGATGTCCCAGACCCGCACGGTCACGCGATACGTTCCCGAGAAGTTGTAGGAGTGGATGGCCGTGTACACGTTCGTCGTCTCATCTGCCTGGAAGGTCTCGGTCTGGAAATCCCACTGGTAACGGACGATCGTCCCGAACAGCGGCGAGGCGTTCACCTTGAACTCCACGTCGTCCCCCTCCTTGAACGAGGTGGAACCGCCGACCACGTAAAGGCTCGAGATGACCGGGCTGGTGTCCAGGACCACAACGGTTCTGGTGATGGTATCGTTGCTACCGTCCGCGTCGGTTATGGTCAGGCTCACCAGGTAGGTCCCGTTATCGGTATAGATGTGCTGCACCGACCCACCGTAAGCGGTCAAAGTTCGGCCATCCCCGAAGTCCCAGTACCAGCTCTCTATGCTGTCGACCCCGGGCGAGGAAGCGTCAGTGAAGGTGACGTTCTGTCCCTCCAAAGGCGATGAAGGGGAAAAGGAGAACTGGGCGGTGGGGGCGGTATCTAAGATGATGACCGCGATGCTGGCAGTATCGTTCGTCCCATCCTTGTCCCAGACTGTCAGGGTGACGGTGTAATTGCCGTTATGGGCATAGGTGTGCGAGGGGTTCCTTAGCTCAGACGTACCTCCGTCCCCGAACGCCCATCGCCATTTGTCTATCGTATCCGGAAAGGAGGTGCTGTTGTCCCTGAACTGGACCGGGGTTCCTTCGAACAAGGTCGTCCCATCATAGGTCAGCGAGGCCGAGGGTCCTTTATCGCCCACGCTCACCTGGAAGGATGTATGGTTCGTCAGGCCGGCGGGGTCCCTTGCGGTCAGGACCACTTGGAAGGTATCGTTGCGCAGGTAACGATGCGTGGTCAGCTTCTCGGTGGTGGTATTGGTGCCTCCATCCCCGAAGTCCCAGATGTAGGTAAGGCGGTCCCGATCGGACCGGCCATCCGTACTGAGGGTGGCGTTGAACGTCAGGTAATCCCCTTCCAGATGTCCGCTGCCGTCCACGGAACCCTTGGCCGTCGGGGCGAAGTTGTTCTGGTAGTAAATGGAGGTCGTCCGGGACAAGGAGGAGACCACCACGATATCCTGCTTGCCATCCCCGTCCATGTCCGCCAATGAAAGGAAGGCCGGGGAGGAACCTGCGGTCTGCCTGGTCAAGAGCACGAAACCCATGCCGGTCCTCTCATAAGCCTCGATCGTGGAATTGGCGGTCATCAGACCGATCTCCGGTGCACCGTCATCGTCCAGATCGCCTATGGTGAAAGAGCGGGGCCTTTCCGGCACCGGCAGGTCCTCCGGGGTCTGTCCATCCAGGAATCCCTTGGTGTACCCAGGGTTCTGGACCAGGAGGCGCAACGCCTGGGGGATCCCGGCTAACAGGTCCTCTCTGCCGTCCCCGCTCAGGTCCTTTGCGGTCAGACCGAACAGGCCGGCCGCAGGCGTTAGCAACAAGCGGTCGCTGGTAACGAACCTGGCCCCCGTCGTCTGTTGGAAGTAGATCTCCGTTCTCGAAGTTGTCCCGTTGACCAGGGCCAGGTCCCGCAGGGCGTCATTGTGGGTGGACCCTTGTATCCGGATGGTGGTCAATGACGTCACTGAAGCCCCGGCAAGCGTAAGCGTGAATCGCTGCCCTTGAGAGTATGCCGCAGCGGTCCCGGAATTCCAGAAAATGTCCACCGCCCCGTCCCCTCCGATCGCCAGGTCCAGGTCACCGTCACCGTCCAGGTCCCCCGCGGTCATCGACAGTCCCTGGGACATCGAATATGCCAGGGAGACGCTGGTTATCGCGTGATCGGTTTTCAGCACATCCGGATCGCCATACCAGACAGTAACCTGCGCCGGAGCCGATTGGACCATGACCAGGTCCTCTCGCCCGTCCCCGTTCAGGTCCACGCATTCCATGACCGAAACGTTGAGCGGGGCGGGGACCCACCTCAGCTCCGGGAAGCCTTCCCTGGAGAACCATATGATCGGCCCCGATCCGTCATAGGTGATGATCTCGTTGCCTCCGTCCCCATCCATGTCGCCGACGGTGGCCGAGTTGACCTGGGTGACAGGAAGCGGTTGATTGTCATTAGCGTTGGACAGCGTGTCCCCGCTCTGGAGGTATACGGAGATCGCGCCGTAGCCGTTCGATGGGCAGGATGTAAGCAAGATATCATCTTCGCCATCCCCGTTCATGTCCGCGGCGAAGATGCTCACCGGCATTCTTGGCACAGGGAAATTGATGGATTCCGGGTAGGATAGGCTACCGGAGGCGGCGGCCTTGAAAATGCTGATATCATTATTGTCAGCCGAAGCGGCGGCTATCTCCATTCTTAGGTCGGTGTTCAATTTCAAGGCGGCGAGCGAGTTCATCGTCGATATTGTATCAATGTTCGTGATGGCGCTGAATCCGGTCGGCGTGCAGTCCCAAACGGTCACCAGGGGGTCCTCCAAACCCTCTTCGGCCACAGTGAGTTCCAATGAGCCGTCGCCATCCAGGTCGCCCAGCATAAGGGTCGTTGGAAGGTTTCGGGACGTGCTATAGTTTGCACCCCACGCCCCATGTCCCGGGTTAAGGAACCCGGCCACCTTTCCTGAGGTACGGTCTCCGATCACCAGGTCGTTCAACCCATCCTGGTTCAGGTCGCCTATCTCGGTCATGCTCGGCCTGACCATGCTCAAAGGTGCGGGATTCAGAGGCAATGGTTCGACCCAATACTGGTATGTGCCGATCGACCACTCATAGATCAGGAACCTGGGACCACCGGCCGCCATTACGGTCAACGCGATCTCCGGTAGGGAGGACCCAGTGAAATTGCCCACGTTCACCGTCAACGGGCGGTAATCGATGGGCTTCGTGAATGAACTTCCCATCTGGAAGTTGGAGGATTGGTATAGCACGACCAGGTTGGTGAGGGCGGTGACGTTGAGAACGAGCACGATGTCCAGTTTGGTATCTCCATCCATGTCCCCGATGGCCAGGTCCGTGATCTCGTAAGGGAGCGCGATCCTGGTCCGGTTGGAGTTCGAAAACCCGATCGCCGGGTCGAAAAAGAACACGTCCAGGGAGGTCGAGCCCTTGTAAATGACCGCAAGGTCCTCGCGCGTGTCGTTGTTCAGGTCGGCCAGCACACTATCCCTCGGCTCTCCCGGTATGATCAGGGTCTGAGCGAACTCGTCGAAAAGTGATGACCCATCATCGATGCCAGTATGTTCATAGAGGGCGGTCGGTTCGGTAGGCCAGGAAGGGACCGCTAGGGATGGAGCGACCGCGCTGATGACGAATAGGAATAACAGCACGGCTACCGCTGAACGTCTCATGCCCACCCCTTTATCGAGTGATATTCATCTATGCGGATAAATAATTTGGCTATCACTGGACGGGCAATTCGGTTTTATACTGCTTGAAAAAGGAAGAAGGGGTCACTCCGGCACCAAGTGCTCGAAGACCGTCTCCGCCAGTTCCTTCGCTTTCTTCTTGTCGTTCAGAGGATGCACCAGCACCCTCCCGCTGCCGTAGATGGTCAGGTCCAACGGTCCGATCTTGGTGACCAGGTAGAGCTCGTGCGATTCCACCTCGTATCCCTTGGACCGCAATGAATCACAGGACCGGGTCAGATCGAACCGCACCTTCTCCAACGGTATCGCGGACATGGAGTCGCTGCGGCAGATGCGTTCGACACGGAACTTCATCCCTTCAGCTCCTCGAGCAGGGCGAACGCGTCCTTCCGGAAGCTTTCCAAGGTACCCTCGTTCACGATCAGGGCGTCGGCGAGGGCGATCGTCTCTCCCAATCCCCATCCAAGCTCCCTCCTGTCCCGTCCGTCGAACTCCTCGCGGTCACGAGGGGCGTCGGACCTTGCCCGGTCGACCAACCTGGGGAATCTGGTGGAAGGGGCGCTGTGCACCGCCACGATCTTGACGTTCTTCCCGAACGCCGAACGGAAGACGTTCACCTCGGACATGCCGCGGCAGCCGTCTATCAGCGTGTCGTCCCCACCGACCAAAGGCACGATCCTCTTGGCCCAGATGTCGTAACCGTGGCGCTGCCGCTCCTCATGCGCGAACCTGCCCACGTCCTGTGGCTGGACGTTGTTCTTAGCGGCTTCCGCACGAACCACGTCTCCCATCCTGCGGACCTGGTATCCAAGCTCGAGGGCTACGGACACCAGCTCCTCCTTGCCCGCCCCGGGCATTCCCGTCAAGATAAGAACGCCCATATCGCTCAGAGCAGGTTCCCGGCGATGTCGTCCAGCTGGCGGTCGCAATAAACGCAGCGCAGCACCGGCGGGTTCTTAGATTCCACGACGAACTCCGGTTCCACCGGCTCGCACTGGTTGGTGATGCAGTTGGGATTGCTGCATTTGGCCTTGCCGACCACGCGCTCCGGCATCCTGACGCTGTACTTCTCCGCCACGTTGAAATCGCGGATGATGTTGATGGTGGCCTTGGGGGCGATGAGCGCTATCTTGTCCACTTCCTTGGGGTCCAACTCTCTATCCTCGACCTTCACCACGTCCTTCCATCCCTCCTTTTTCGAGGGAACGTGCATGAGAACGCTGACGGGCGACTGGACCTTGCCGCCGTCGGTCATTCCGATGATGCGCAGCACCTTCAGGGCCATTCCGCAGTCTATGTGGTCTATGACCGTGCCATTGCGGATCGGTGTCACCTTGAACTCCTTCATCACAGCTCACCCCCCAGGACCAGGTTCAATAAGGCCATCCTCACCGGCACTCCGTTGAAGGCCTGCTCAAAGTACTTGGCGTGCGGCGTGTCGTCCACCTCCGGGTCGATCTCGTCCACCCTGGGCAGCGGGTGCATCACTATGAGGTCGCTCTTCGCCTCCCGCAAGAGCTTCTTGTCCACCCGGTACATCCCGGCCACCTTCTGGTACTCGGCAAGATCGGGGAACCGCTCCTTCTGTATTCGCGTTACGTAAAGAACGTCCGCGTCGGCGATGGTCTCCTCCAGATGGCTGGTCAGCTTTGGCTTTCCGCCGGCCTTCTCCACCTGCTTCACCGTCTCCTTGGGCATCTGCAGTGCGGTCGGCGCGACGAAGGTCAGTTCCACCCCGAAGGAGCTGAGCGCTTCCGCCAATGAATGAACGGTGCGTCCATACTTCAGGTCGCCGACCATGACCACGTTCAGCTTGCTGAAGTCCTTCTTGATGCGCTTGATGGTGAATAGGTCGAGAAGCGTCTGGGTCGGATGCTGTCCGGCCCCGTCGCCGGCGTTGATGACCGGTTTGGAGGAGAACCTGGCGGCCAATCGGGCGGCGCCTTCCCGCGGATGCCTTATGACAATAATATCCGAGTAGACCTCCACCATGCGTATGGTGTCAGCGAGCGACTCCCCCTTGGATATGGAGCTCATGGAGGGGACGCCCAGGTCGGTGATCCGACCGCCGAGGCGCATCATGGCGCTCTCGAAGGACATCCGGGTCCGGGTGGACGGCTCGAAGAACAGCGTGGCCAGGATCTTTCCGTCCAAGGCCTTGGAGCCCATCTCTCCCCGAGCATAGGGTATCATTCTCTCGGAACGTTCCAAAACCTGCTCGATCTGCTCTCTAGACAGATCGCGGATCGACACGATGTCCATTCCTTCGAAGGTCATGCTCTCAGAGTTGAATCCTCAAGACCGTATTTGACTCTTGGCATGGCCCAACAACAGCTGTCTGAGCGGGATTGGACCGCGTCAATAAATAAAGGAAAAGGGATCAATCGCCGTCCGCGGCGCCGAACTGCTCCAAGGCGTCCTGCATCTTGCGGTACCAGTTCTCCACGCAGCTCTCCAGCTTCTCCCTGAGCTCCCTCCGGCTTATGGCCCGGTAGACATGGAAGTATCCACCGCGGGGTATGCTGCAGGTCTCCCGTAAAACCATGCCGCAGCTGAGCATCTTCTGCAATGCTCGGTACACGGTCGAGCGGTCCTTGCCCATCTGATCGGCGAGGTCGTTGGCGTTCACCGGCCCGGCCTCCAGCAATCGTTCGTACACCTCGACCTCGAACCCGTTGAGGCTGTAGGCGCACTGGACCAGGTCCTGGCAGCTGTTCACGTCCTTGATGGACTCCGGCATTCTATCCCGCTCCTTCCCTAAGAAAAGCTTATAAACTAACAGTTATATATAATTGTTGCACAACCGTGCAAAACCGTTATGGTGATCATTATGGACAAGAACGATACACTTGACGCCAAGGGCTTGATGTGCCCAATGCCCATCGTGAAGCTGGCCAAGAAGATGAAGGAACTGAAGGTCGGAGAGGTCCTGGAGCTGATCGCGGACGATGTGGGCTCCAAGGAGGACGTGCCGGCCTGGTGCAAGAGGACCGGCAACCAGCTCGTAGGCCAGAAGGAAGAGGGCGGGGCGTTCTACTTCTACATAAAGAAGGTCCAGTGAGATCAGATATAGAGGTGAGTGAAATGGCAGAGACCAAGAAGTTCGCAATGGTGGTGTCCGAGGGCACCTTCGACAAGGCCATGATGTCCATGATGATGGGCAACACGGCCGCCAGCATGGGCATCGAGACTCATATCTTCTTCACCTTCTTCGGGCTGAACCTGCTGAAGAAGGGAGCCAATCCGAAGATGCCGGGAATATACCGTTTCTTCACCGGCATGATGAAGAAGAAGATGAAGGGCATCGGGATCGAGGGCTTCCAGGAGCAGCTGGAGATGGCCAAGGAGCTGGGGATCAAGATCTACGCCTGCAGCACCTCCATGGAGATGATGGGCATCAAGAAGGAGGACCTGGTGGACGGAATAACCGTTCTCGGCGCCGCGGCCTTCCTGGACATAGGTACCGACTCGGACATGCAGCTGTTCATCGGCTGAAGGTGGTCCCATGAAGTCCAAGCTGTTCATAACGCTGAAGTCGCCGCACGAGTTCGGCGGTTTGGAACTGATGCGTGCGTCCGCCAAAGGGGCCCAGAGCGCCCTGCTCCTCTTCGAGGACGCGGTGATCTTCGCCGCCAACGCCAAGAGGGGCAGGGAGCTGCTATCCGCGGTGCAAAAGGTCTACATCATGAAGGACGACTGGGAGGCCCGCGGTCTGCCGCTTGCGGTTCCCGAGTTCAAGATCGTGGACTATCCGGAAGCGGTCGAGCTGATCATGGAGAGATACGAGCAGACCATCACGGTGTGAGGCGAGAACATGAAGACAATGGTTATCCAATTGAGGACCGGCACCATGATGAACATGGACTCCAACGTCGCGGTGAAGCTGGCGCAGGCCGCCCTGGACAAAGGGTACGGGGTGCGCATCTTCGGCTACGGCGAGGGGGTCACCCTGATCAAGAAGGGTCAGGACCCCAAGCGCTTCCCGAACGTGGGGAACGAGACGAAGGAGATGCTCCCGAAGGGCCTGGAGGTCGTGGTATGTGAGACCTGCTGCAAGGCCCGGGGCGTGGCCAGGGGAGAGGAGATCGAAGGCACCAAGATCGGCAGCCTGACCAACGACCTTTCCAGGTTCGTGGCCGAGGGCGACCGCATGGTGACCATCGCGAGGTGATCAAGATGGCCGAAAGCTTGCTGATATTGGTCACGAAGCCCCCGTACGGTTACGAGGAGGCCTTCGCCGGGCTCCGCGCTGGACTGGGAATGCTGGCGTCGGGACAGGTCCCGGTCTCCAACGCGCTGCTGGTGGGCGAGGGGACGCTGAACGCCGTCGCCGCGCAGAGGCCGGAAGCGGTGCGCATGCCCTCCAACATGGAGGCCATCAACGACCTGCTGGACTTCGAGGCGAAGGTGTACGTGGTCAAGGAGGACCTCCTGCACCTGGTCGGGGACGTTCCGCTCATGGAAGGGGTGGAGGTCATCGATTGGGAGAAGGCGAGGCAGATCATCGAAGAGCACGACATGGTCACCACCTTCTGAAACGCCTACAAACCCCTTCTGACCATTCTTTTTTAATAGGGATGCCAATAACCGTTCATGTTGGAACTGCTGGCCAGGTCGGGGACCGCCCGCCGCTGCCTCTGGTCCCTGGAAGGGTCCAGGGCCGAGACCCCCGGAACGTTCGTCGTGGAAGGGGGAGCTGACGGTCTAGCCCTGGTCTCGAACGGGGATCCCCTCGTCCTGCGCATGGACGGGCGCGCCGTCCTGGAGATGAAGGGCAATGGGCTGCTCCCTCCGCTCAAGGCGCGAAGCGGGGTGAAGGACAGCTGCCTCCCGACGTCGGCCGGATCAGAGGAGATCGCCGTTCTGGACGGGGCCTTCGAGCTACGCCGGGACGCCCGCGCGTTCGTCAGGGCGATCGTCGAGCTCCGATCTACGGTGGGCCGTTCCAAGTTGATCTACGCACCCGGGATCGCCGAGCCTTCCAATGTGGCCATCCTCGCCTATCTCGGCGTCGACCTCTTCGATACGTCCCTCGTCGACCATCGGGCCGCCCTCGGGCAGCTCTCGCTGGTCGAGGGGACCATGGACGCCGCCAAAGCTTCCTGGACATCGGAAGGCTCCGACCTTCGGACGGTGAACCGGGAGACGATGTTACGAGAACTGGCCTTGGTCCGCAGCATGATCTCCTCCGGACGGATGAGGGAGTTCGCCGAGCTGCGCTGTCATTCCACGCCCTGGAACGTGGCCGCCCTGCGCATCTTCGACGATGAGCATTACGCTCACCAGGAGATGGATTTCGCGGTGACCGGTCCCCGGTTCTACTGCAACGCCAAGCAATCACTGGTCCGACCTGACGTCAAGCGCTTCCGGGAGATGGTCAAATCTCGTTTCCACCGGCCGGAGCACCGCAGGATATTGCTGCTCATCCCCTGCTCGGCCAAGAAGCCCTATTACACCTCGAAGAGCCACCAGCTGTTCCGGCAGGTGCTCTGGGAGGTCCCGAACTCGCAGGTGGTCCAGGAGATGATCGTGACCTCTCCGCTGGGAACCGTGCCCAGGGAGCTGGAGCTATTCTACCCGGCGGCGCAGTACGATATCCCGGTCACCGGTCACTGGGACCGCGAGGAGGAGGCGATGGTGCAGGACATGGTGCTCTCCATGGCCTCCCAGGGCTACGACCATGTGATACTTCACCTCGGGGACGAGGGACCGATCATCCATGAGGTCCTCGACGGTACGATCACCTCCAACGGCTCCCCGACCTCCAACGAGTCGCTTGGAATGTTGAAGGAGACCCTTAAGGAGCTGTGCTCAAAGTACGAACGCGTGGACCCATCATTAGATCGCTGGGCCGCCATGTCGTCGGTGGCCGGCTACCAGTTCGGTCCCGGCGGCGAGGCGCTGCTGGAAGGGGCGCACGTCCTGGGCAACTATCCGTTCATGAAGATCATGCGCCACAAGGAGCAGCTGGGCATGCTCAATCCCGAGCGGGGGATGATCTCCTTGACCGTGGAGGGGGCGGAGGCACTGCTCCCGCTCATCCCCAAGGTCACCATGGGCGACTTCGAGCTCAAGGGAAGCCTGTTCGCCGTCGGGGTCATGGACGCCGACCCCTCGATACGGGCCGGAGAGGAGGTGGCCATCATGCGCAATGGCAAGATCGCCGGAGTAGGAGTGGCGGTCATGGGCGGACGGGAGATGGTGGAGATGCGCCGCGGCGAGGCGGTGAAGGTGAGGCACAAACGCAAGTAAGTGCACTTTCACCTTCATTTTTCGTGTCCAGCATCGACCAGAGACTTTCGGCGTTCGGCGACCCCTCCCCTTCCTGGCTTTAATACCGGCAGGGCGTACCATGTATTGCAGGCAAGAAAGCCTATCACGATGAATACCATCCCAAGGCGAGGGAGGCAACCAAGGCCCCGCTTCCCCGCCTTACCTTTTTTCCCTTTCGGACGGGGCAGGTCATTATTATTTATACGATATCATTCGACTGGCATGTGATAAAGGGCGCGGAGGGGCGTACTTTTCGAGGTCCCGACGACCCCTCTCATCTTTCGACAAAAAACATAATAAGCGTCCATTATTGCTTATATTCCTCTTGGATTACACAACTAGAGGCGATCATCATTTCGAACTATTCCATTCAGAACGTCGTGGCTTCCGCCAACCTAGGGATCGAGCTCGACCTCACCGAGCTCGCGTTGAACCTGAACGGTGCCGAATACGAACCCGAGACCTTTCCCGGGCTGATATTCCGGCTGAAGGAACCGAAGACGGCGACACTGCTCTTCCGGAGCGGCAAGCTGGTATGCACCGGGGCTACCAACCTGGAACAGGTGAACAAGGCTGTGAAGACCGTGGTGGCCAACATCAGGAAGGCCGGCGTGAAGGTCGACGCCGTCCCGCCGGTGCAGGTACAGAACATAGTGGCCTCCGCGGACCTGGGGCAGCCGGTGAACCTTTCATCGGTGGTCATAACCCTGGGGTTGGACCGCGTGGAGTACGAGCCGGAGGTTTTCCCTGGTCTTGTATACAGGCTCACCGAACCGAAGGTGGTCATCCTGCTCTTCGGGTCCGGAAAACTGGTCTGCACCGGGGCCAAGGTCCCCGAGGACGTCGAGGCCGCGGTGAACAACATAAAGAACGAGCTTCGGGCAGAGAACCTGCTGCTCTGAGCTCGGAGGTCACCGACCACGGGCCAGGCATGGCCCGTTCATTAAATCTTACGAGTGGTCGCCTCGGATAAAAAGGAAAATGGAGTGCAGGTGTCGGGATTCGAACCCGAGTAGTTAGCTTGGAAGGCTAAAATCCTGACCGCTAGATTACACCTGCGCGGTGCCGTCATAATAGAGATTCAATATTTTAACCCTTCCATGAGGAGAAAATAACTGGCGGCGCGATGAAAAAATAAAAGGTAGAGGCTAGTGGAAAGTGTAAGGGGGGGGGGACTCTCCACTAGAGTCGTTCCAGGAACACACGAACCTAACGGCTCATGATCTTCAGGTCATTGATGAGGTCCCACAGCTCCATGGTCTCCTGTCCCTGCTGGTCCAATTCGAAGGCCATCAGCTTCAGGTCCCTGATGGTGTGGGTCTTCATCCACTCAACAGCGTGACCATCCAACATCTGTTCCGAGAGCGAACCCTCATTTCGCCTCATTTTTGCATCCCGTCCGTCCGACTTTCGTCGGACAAATAATGTTATTGTGTCACAGGGTATATATAACTTATCTTCACCATATCCAGCATCGCTACGTACCATCTTTGTCGACCGGTTTTTCAAAAAGAACAGTGGTCAGACAAAAAGCAAATAAACGTATGACGATCTGAAAAAACAAGAGCTCAACAAACATATTAATTGTCCGGGCTCCATTCAAGTCAGGATAGGTGGGCGAATGGGTCTGTTGAACAGCTTGTTGGATGCGGAGGCGAGGGCCGTCAAGAAGGCCGTGAGATCATTGGACGCGGCCGACAAGCACCTGCAGTTGAAGGAGACGGACAAGGCCGTGGCGGAAGCCGACAGGGCCCGGCTCGCCCTGGAAGGTCTGGACCCCCAGACCGTTTCCAACCTGAACGATTACAGGGCCGCATTATCCCGCCTTACCAATATTTACCTGGAACTAGGGGTGAACACAGTAGCGTTGCAGGTCCTGGACCGTTTCATCAAGGCCCTGCCGAAGGATGTGCCGGGCATAAAACTGAAGGTCTCCGCGTTGCGTAAGATGGGCCGTCCCGAGGATGCCCTGGCCTTGCTGGACGAGCTGGTGGCCAGCTTCCCCAACGACCGCGACGCCCACATCCAGAGAAAGGACCTCCTGATCAAGCTGGACCGACGGGGGGAGGCCATGCAGGCCCTCCTCAAGGCACTGGACGCCGATCCGCTCCACGAGGAAACCTACGACATGATACTGGAGATGACGGATGACCGGCCTCTATGGCTGGGCAGAAAGGCCTCCGCCCTCATCCATAAGGACCGGGCGGAATCGGCGCTCTACGAACTGGACGCCGCCCTCAAGATCTCACCGAACGACCTCACCCTGATGATGATCAAGGTGGAGGCCCTGCAGGCGCTGGAGAAACAGGAGGAGGCGGACGACCTGCTGGACGAGGTGCTGCAGCGGGACCCCTTCAACCGCACGGCCAACCTGACCATGGCCAGGAAGGCGCGGGCCGCCGGCGATGGGACGAAAGCGATCGAGCACTACAAGAACGTCCTGCGATCGGACCCGGAGAGCGTCGCCGGCTGGTCCGAGGTGGCCGGTCTGCTGATGGACCTGGGTAGGTACGAGGAGAGCCTCCGTTCCTACGAGAGGCTCAAGGAGATCATGCCTGACGATGTCCCCGCGCTCAAGGGAAGAATGAACGTGCTGGCGGCATTGAAGGACCTCGCCGGCCTGGACGCGGCGGCGCAGGAGATGATCGATTTCGCACCCAATGACCCCTCCACCCTTCTGTTCATCATCGACACCTTCCTCGGGCTGGATGCTGAGAAGGAGGCCGAAGCATATCTGGACAAGGCCCAGACGGCCTTCCCGAAGGACCTGGAGGTGCTGGACCGCCGGCGTTCCCTGCACGCCAAGCACAAGCGGTTCCAGGAGGTCATCACCATCAGCGAGGCCCAGCTGGCCATCAGGGTCGAGCACCTTCCGGCCTTCCAGGACCTGGGGCAGGCCCAATTGGGCCTGGGCAACGTGGTAGAGGCCATCAAGACCTTCGAACGGGGGTTGAAGATATGGCCCGACGACGCCATCATGTTAGAATCGCTGCGCGAGTGTTTCAAGCGGGCCGCCCGGGACAAGGACGTGGCCGAGGTGAGCGACCGCCTGCTGCGAGTGAAGCCGAACGACAAGTCCGCCCTCTTCGACAAGGCGGTGGCCGTCGACCGGCTGGGGCGGAAGGAGGAGGCTATAAGCCTTTACGGTCAGGTTCTCGCCATAGACCACAACGACGTGGACGCCTCCACCGGCATCTCCGTGGCGCTGTTCTCGCTGGAGAAGTACGAGGAGGCCTTGGCCAGAGCGGCGCAGGGCGCCCTGCACGACCCGGACAGGCTGGTCTTCTGGCGCATCCAGGCCGATTCGCTGTTCATGCTCAAACGCTTCGAGGAGGCGGTCAAGGCCTATGAGAGGGCGATCGCCCTGTCGCCGCAGGAGCAGAAGCTGGTCTATCAGAAGGGGCTATGCCTGGAAAGCCTGCGTCGCTTCGAGGAGGCCATCGTCTGCTACGATCAGGCCATAACGTTGGACCCCAAGGACAAGAACGTCTGGATATCCAAGGGCATCGCCCTGGAGTGGCTGGAGAGGCACGAGGAGGCCCTGGCCTGCTACGATCACGCGCTTTCCCTGGACAAGGAGGGGCGCTTCGTGCACGCCCGGCGCGGCCAGGTGCTGGCCAAACTATCGCGGCACGAGGAGGCGGTAGGGTCCTTCGACAAAGCGCTGGAGATGGGGCCCAAGGACATCGAGGTCCTGACGGCCAAGAAGAACAGCCTGAAGTCATTGGGCCGATACGAGGACATCGTAAAGGTATGCGATCGCATCGTGAAGATCGAGCCCAAGAACAAGCAGGCCTGGGTGGACCGCGGCATGGCCCAGTTCCGCCTCAGCAACTTCCTGGAGGCGGTGCGTTCGTACGACCGGGCTCTGGAGGTCGAGCCGGGGGACATGAGCGTCCTGCAGCTCAAGAGGTCCGCCGTAGTGGCCAAGGGCGATCCCGGGGAGATACTGAAGGTCTGCGAGGACATCCTGCGTCTGGACCCGCGCAACAAGTCCGCCCTGCTGGACAAGGCCGGGGCGCTGGAGAAGCTGGTGCGGCTGGAGGAGGCCTTGTCCACCTTCAACGCGGTCATAATGCTGGACGAGTCCGACCCGCTGCCGCACAAGGGCAAGGGCCGGGTGCTCATGTCCCTGGGCAAGTACGGCGAGGCGGCGGAGACGTACGATACCGCCTTCCAGCTGAACCACGACGTGGACGCTTTGTCGCAAAAGGGCCGGGCGCTGCTGATGATGCGCAACTACGACCTGGCGCTGAACGTGTTCGATCAATGCATCAGCATGGACAGCACCGTGCCCCGCTACCACAGCGACCGCGGACGGACCTTGGCGTCCCTCAATCGCCTGGAGGATGCGGTGGGGGCGTTCGATAAAGCGCTGGCGTTGGACCGCAATGACGCCCAGACCTGGAAGTACAAGGGAAACGCCCTGTTCCGCCTGGGGGAGATGGAGAACGCCATGATCTGCCTGAACCGGGCGTTGGACCTGGGCGCGGACGAGTTCTCGATATTCAAGATGCGCGGCCGGGTCATGGAGGAGCTCGGACGCCTGGAGGACGCCATGGACTCCTACGCCAAAGCGCTGGAGAAGGAGCCCAACGAGCCCTCGGTACTGGAAGGCATGGCGCTCATCGAGGACAAGCTCGGCAACCCGGGCAAGGCCATGGAGCTGCTGGACCGCTCGTTGACCTCGGACCCTCGCAACCGCCACGGCTGGATGGAGCGGGCGGACATCGCCGAGAAGCTGAAGCGGGACGAGGAGGTGCTGAAGAGCTATGACAACGCCATCGGCCTCGATCCCAGCGACCCGGCGGCCTGGAACGGGAAAGGGTTCGCCCTTCTGCGCTTAGGCCGTTATGATCAGGCGCGCCGCGGCTTCGAGAAGGCCCTTGAACTGAACCCCAACATGACCTCGGCCAACGAGGGGCTGCGCATGGCCGATGCGAAGCAGAGGGAGAAGCAGATAGCGGAGATGGCCGGGAAGGTGCTGGAGTTCCAGTACCGCAACGGACGGAGGATGAGCAAGGAGGAGGTGTTCCGGGAAGCCAACGTACCGTATCAGATGCTGGACGAGGTGTTCGCCTTCCTGGAGCAGCGCGAGTACGTGGACCCCGCGCAGCTGTCCGACGGGGAGTTCGCCTCCCTGGAGGTGCAGTCCCGCACCGCCCTGCTGATGTATTACCGTTCAGCAAGAAGCGGACAGGGCGGGCTGGGCCTTTCTGACGTATACTCGTCGCTCCCGGAGAGGGACATCGCCCAGGCCAAGCGCGTGCTCGGCTACATCGAAGGGGTCAACGACATCGATTTCACCTACGTGATGCCGGACCAGGAGACGGAGAAGCTGTTGCGCACCGCGCTCAACATGCCAGAGGAGAAGCGCAACCTCTTCTCTTTGATGGAAGGGCTGAACATCGGGGTGTACAAGGCGCGCAACATATTGGCGATAATAGGTTCCCTGAAGACCGGGGAGCGCCCGGCGCCGATGCCGCGGTCCAAGGGTCAGCGGACGCCCCCGGCGCAGCGTCCCACGGACGACCTGTTCGTGGAACCGCCGCGCAAGAAGAGGCCGGAGAAGGGACCGGACGCGGTCATGCTCCCTGACATCAACGACCATTACGAACGCGACGGGGTGCGTCTCTTCGGCCAGGAGGAACGATTCCTCTACGATTCCATCTACCCTCCCAAGGAGAAGAAGAAGCCGGAGAAGCTGGACGACATGCAGGGGCGCAAGTGCCTGTTCCATGGCGGTCTGGCCGTATCGACCTGCGCCAATTGCGGCAGCATGCTGTGCAAGGAATGCCAGAGCGGCGGAAAGTGTCCTCGCTGCGGCTTCGTGCTCGGCGGGAAGGTCCAGAGGCCAGAGGAACTGGCCCCGGCACCGTCCGAGCCCGAGGAGCGCGACTGGAGCCGGCTGTGATCAATAATCGGAGATGTCCGATTTCATGAGCTCCCGGAGGAGCACCGTGGCGTAGCAGCCCTTTCCAAGGAAGAAGGAGGCGGTGTACTCATCGTCCGCGATCTCCAATCTAAGGTCGCGGTACTCGCAGACCAGTTCGCGTCGTGAGCCGCGCGAGGAGCAATGCGGTATGGCCGGCACCAGGAAGTCCTTTGGCGAAAGGCCTTCCTTGGCTATGGCCGCCCGCTCGATCTCGCCCATCTCTCCCTCGGCAAGCACCGATTCCGAGCCGAACAGGGTAGCGGAGACGAATGCCCGGCGGTCCCGCACCTGGCGCTCGACCAGGTCCAGGTTGGTCTTGGTGACCGGCACCTGCTTGTCATGATCGGGATTCCCATCCTTGTCCGCCGGGAGCACCACGTCGCCGACGATCGGCGCGTTCAATGGGATCCCGCGGCGCATCCGTTCCGATAGGATCAGATTGAAAAGGTATGACTGGTAGGCATGCACGAACATCATCTGCAGGTTCGGCGGCAGAACGCATATCGCCCCGGCGAAATCACCCGGGTTGCGGTCCAGGAAACCGATGACCATCCTTTCGAACGTCAGCTTCCAGGGGAAGTCGCGCAGGGCCGCGGCGTAATCCCTATCCCTCTGCAGAGCCTCGCGGGCCGCCCGGGACCGTTCGTCCTCCTCCTCGCTTGGATTGCCGATGTAGAGAAGCACGGCCCGTTCCAGGTCGCCCTTGACAATGGCCCTGCCGACCAGGTGGGTCACCGGTCGCACCGTCCCGAAGCGCTGCACCCCGAAGAAGTTCGGGAAGCCGCCAAGTTCCCTGAGAGATGATTCGGTCCCCTGCAATGAGGAATGGAGCTCCTCGCCCCTGAGCACGGTGTCCCGGACCCTTATCTTGAAGTTGTTGCCGACCAGGTCTCCGATGGTCATGCCGCGCTTGGCCATGTACCCGCCCTCCACCTTGACCTGCGAGAGCCGCAGGGCCATGACGTCGGCCACGGGCGCCTCGAAGGACATCAGCTGCGAGGTCACCGCGCGCTTATCCTTCGTCCCTGCGAACCCGATGCGGTTGCGGGATATCCCCAGCGATTTGGACATGTGGCGGACGAGACGGTTGGTCTCCCAGTTGGTGGCGGTGACCCGAGCCACGCAGACCTTTCCGTCAGGCTTCTCCGGCGGGTACTTGGACACCTCGTCCACGATGAAGTCCTCCGCCTCCGCCTTGAGCTTGCCGCCGCTGCCGGCGGTGTCGGAAAAAAAGACCTCCAGCCCTATCTCCCTTTCGCGCTGCGCGCTGGGCTGCACCATGAAAATTACTTCAGGTCCTTCTGCAAAGCGTCCCTGGCCTCCTTGAACTCGTTGGTCAGGGCCTTCGCCGTCTTCTTCAAGGCCGACTGGGGCTTGCCGGTCTTGACCCGGATGTAGAGGGTGGGGTCTTCCATCTGGGAGTGCCCGATGGTGTACTTTACCTCGGCCACGTCCTTGTCCTCCAGCAATCCCTGCACCAGGGGGGTGATCAGCGTCATGTCCGCTCCCTTGATGCGGACCTTGATGGAGTCCTTTTCCTTCTCTAAGAGCTCGATCTCCATGAAATGGACCAATATGGGAGGGGGCTATAAACCTTTTGACATCACTCCACCCGCTTGAGCTGCGCCTGGTACATGGCCAGCAGCTCCTTGCTGGTGGTGGCCTCCCTTCCCTCCTTGTCGTCCCGGAACTTCCCGGTGAAACGGGGGAACCGAATGGCCAGCCCGGAATCGGGACGCACGGAGCCGAAGGAACAGGTGTGGATCGGCGATAACGTGATCTCCGCCCCGCGGACCTCCAGCACCAGACGCGGCGTGAACCAGAAATCGGCCTCCATCTTCGATTCCACCAGATGATGCTTCTCTGGAAGGCGGTCGGCGGACAACAGGTCCAACAGCGCGGCCAGGTTCGCGTCATCGAAGCCGGAGCCGAGCTTGGACACCGTTTCGAACCGGTCGGCGTCAGGATCGTAGGTGGCCATGAGCAGCGCCCCGTAGAACCCCTTGCGCTTGCCGCGCCCAGCGAAGGCGCCGACGACCACCAGATCGACCGTGTCGTTCATCTCCGAACGGTACTCCTTCTTGTACTTGATCCAGAGGAAGCCGCGGTTGCCGGCGCGATACACGGACGTATCGGCCACGGATTTGGCCATCAGTCCCTCGCACCCGTCCTTGATGGCCTCTTGGAAGAACGATTGCGCCTCTTCCGCCGAGGACAGCACGCGTATCTCCGACAACGTAACGGAATCGTCCGGCTCCACTATGGACATCAGGGCCTGGCGGCGCTGCAGGAACGGCCGGTCCGTCAGATCCTCGCCGTTCTTCAGGATGCAGTCGAAAAGGCACAGCTTGACCGGGTACTCTTCGATGGCTTCCTCAACGCCATACTTGCGCCCGCGACGATGCGAGACCTCCTGGAAGGGAAGGAACTCGCCGGTGTTCGTGTCGACGGGAACGCATTCCCCCTCCACGATGGCGCTCTCCGCCCTCATCGTGCGTTTCAGACCGGCCACCACGTCCGGGAATTGTGAGGTCAGCTCGTCCAGCTTGCGTGAGAACAATCGCACCTCGCCCTTGCAGATGTGCGCTTGGAGCCTCACGCCGTCATACTTGTACTCGAAGGCGCAGGTCCCGCCCATCTTCTCCAATATCTCCTCCGGGGAGGACATCCGCTCGGCCAGCATGGCCCGCAGAGGACGATTGACCTGAACATGGATGGTCCTGACCCCGTCCAACCCGTGCAGGGCCATCTCCTCCGCGACCAGTCCGAGGTCGGAGGAGACGTTGAACGCCCGCTCGACGGCGTCCCTGTCCTCCTTGGTCGCGAACGCCACGGCCAAAGCGTCCAGCACGGTCATTGATGATACGCCCAAGCGCATCCTCCCGGTGATCACCCGGGATAGGAACTTCGCTTCCGACGATGATGCGTCGCTCAGCAGCTTGGACATCAGCTTGATCTTGAGGTCCTGGGAGCCGCCGCCTTCCGAGCGCGCGATGCCCTCCAAGGTCTCGTACGCTCTTTTCAGGGTCAGCGGCTCCGAGAACAGGGTGGTCTGCTTCTTGTTCTGGAACGCTTTCTGCGCCACGATGCCCGGGTCGCCCTCCTTCAGCATGAGGTCCTGGACGAAGGGTTCGCCGGCCCCGGAGGCGAAGGCTATGGCCTTCAGGATCATCTTGTCGGCCATTCCCAGTTTGAGGGGATTGAAATCAGGGTACAGCTGCCCCTGGGTCAGGTACACCGCCATCCTGATCTCCGAGGGGTCGAAGCGTTTGAACGCCTCCGCCAGGATGTCGGTCATCTCCAGCCTGGAGGAGGTGGCCTCCAACCTCTCGTAGGTGTCGGCCAGTTCCCGGAACAGCATGCTAATGCGAACGGTTTGCGCCTATTTAACTGCTCAGAAACCGTCCAGGGTCTTCTGCCCCTTCCGCTTAGTTCCGGCGGTACCGCTCAGCTCGTCCTTCATGGTCTCCAGGCGGCGGCGCATGGCCTTCTCCTTGTTCAGCGATGAGTAGTAGTACGCCTCATCCCGGGTGCCCCGGGTGATGAATATCACCACGTTGCCCGCCCGCGACCGACCGGTGCGGCCGCGCCTCTGGATGCTGCGTATCTCCGACGGGACCGGCTCATAAAAGATCACCAGGTCGGTGCTGGCCACGTCCAGGCCCTCCTCTCCCACGGACGTCGCTACCAGCACATTGAACTCCCCGTCGCGGAAGCGCTGCAGGACGCCGACCTGCTCCTTCTGGCGCAATCCCTTCTCGCCCTTGCGGTCCGACTGGCCCACCAGCTTGGCCACCTTGGCCCTTTCCACCTTGCCGAGCTTGTTGGCCACCAGATCGCAGGTGTCCCGGTAATGGGTGAACACCAGGATGCGTGATTCCGGACGATCGGTGAGCTGGCGGGCCACCACTCCCATCACCCGGGATAGTTTAGGGTGTTCAGCCTTCACCGCCTGGGCCTCATCGAACAGTCTCTGGAAGTGCTCCGAGGACACAATGTCCCGGGACGCCTTGGACCCCGCGTCCGAGGCCGCCTCGTCCTTGAGCCGCTGCAGGTACGCCCGCAGTGCGGACATGCCCTGAGTCTCCACCAGGTCCAGGGCGTGCTCCACCTTGACCGCCTTGGCCTGGGCGCTGATGGCCTTGTACAGCGTCCGGCTCTTCTCCCCCCCGCGGATGCGGGCCTGCCAGGTGGCGGCCATCTCCAGAAGATAACGCTTGTTCATCACCCGGTCCTTGTCCACCACCTCCAGGCTCACCAGCTCCCGGATGTATTGCTCGTGGAGCGATTGGATGGAGCGGGAGAGCGCCTTCATCTCCGGGGGCAGCTCCACCTCCACCCAGTCCATCCCGATCGATTGGACGTACTTGGCCACGTCCGGGTCCCGCTCCGTTCGGACCTCGATGTCCTTGATGTTCAGGTTCGAGCAGACCTCCTGGATCTTGGCCTTGTCGCTGCCCGGAGAGGCGGTCATGCCCAGCACCAGCCCATCAAAGTCCTGGTATGCTTTGGCCACGTCCACGTAGGCGTAGTTGCCCACGGACCGGTGCGCCTCGTCGAAGATGATGAGCTTGACGTCCTTCAGGTCCAGACGGCCGTTCTTAAGGTCGTTCGACACCACCTGCGGGGTCGAGGTTATGATGTCGTTCTCCAGGAAGGTCAGTTCCCTCTCCAAGGGATCGACCTCGCCGGTCATCATCCCGATGCGCTTGCCCTCGATCATGTTCTGCAGGTAGCGGTAATGCTGCTCCACCAGCGGCCGGGTCGGCGCCAGGAAGAGGACCTTCCCGCCCTTGGAATGCAGCACCTGGGCGATGACCATGGCCGCCACCACGGTCTTTCCCAGCCCGGTGGGCAGCACCAGCAACGTGCTGGAACGCGCAGCGCGCCTGGCCAGCTCGACCTGGTAATCGCGCTGCTGCACGCACTGCCGCTTGATCAGGGGGTGCTCAAAATACACGATGGGTAATCGTATTGGCAATAATAAAGGAAAAGGGATTGGTTGGGGGTTTAGTGGCAGCCGCCGCCGCAGGACCCGCATCCGCCGGAGGCGTTGGGGTTGTTGACGACCAGGCCGGAGCCGTAGGGGGTCTCCACGAAGTCCACGGTGCAGGCGTCCAGGACCTCCTTGGTCTCCTCGTCGTAGTAAACGGAGAATCCGTCCAGCTTCTGCTCGATGTCGCCTTCCTTGGCATCCTTCTGGAAGGACATGCCGAACTGGGCGCCGGAGCAGCCCATGCCGGCCAAATAGATCCTGATGCCGAAACCGGACTTGTTGTTCTTGGCGATCAGGTCCACGATGTACTTGCTAGCTTCGTCGGTAACAGTGACCATGTATACCTTTCTCCTGAGGGTTTCAAAACAACAGCCCCTATATAAATAATTGTATGGAAACCCCGTGCTGGAACATGATATCAGGGCGCATGGCAGGCGAATGAACGATGCGGTCCCCGCCATCCTTTTTCTAGGGGTTCGCCATATGCAAGCGATGCGCTGCCGCTGCATGCAGAGGTCCGACCTTCCCGAGCTCGTCTCCATGAGCCGGGAGAACATGGCCGCAATCATCCTGGCCTCCTGGGGCGAGGAGTGGAAGGACGAGCAGCTGCTGAACCTTCTCCTGGACCAGAGGGTGGAGACCACCGTCCTGGAGGGGGAGGAGGGCATCGAGGCCTATTACTGCGTGGAGGACATCGACGAGTACGTCTTCATCTCCTCCTTCCAGGTCCGGCGGGGCTTCCAGGGCCGGGGGCTCGGCGCCCGGATGCTGGAAATGATCGAGGAAAAGGCGAGACGGGAGGGCATGGCGGAGGTGGAGCTGTGCGTGCAGTCCACCAACGATCGGGCCAAGGAGTTCTACTACTACCATGGCTACGACCTCATGTACCGCAACGGCAACAACCTGGTCATGAGGAAGAAGCTGTGACGGCAACTTTTTAATCGTCCCGCCCTCATCATCGGACAGGTAAGATCATGTCCGTCCGCCCTCTCATCGCAACAGCACTGATTTTAGTTCTGGCGTCCCTGTGCATGGCCCCTTCCGTTCTAGCCACGGAGGCGCCCACCGGACTGCAGGCCACCGCCGGCGTAGGCTATGTCGATCTCAACTGGCAGACGGTGGCCGGGGCGGATGAGTACTACGTTTACCGCGGTACCACGGACGAGATGACCATGATCGAGAGCGTCCCCGCCAACTTCACCTCCTATCACGATGCGAACGTCGATGAAGGCTCCAGCTACCTCTACTACGTGACCGCCTGGGACCAGGGCAACGAGAGCGTAACCAGCAACAGCGTCTCCATCACCATCCCCGCGGAAGAGGAGGAGAACATCGTCCTGCCGGTCCTGGCTATTGTTCTCTCCGTGATCGCCATACAGGTGTGCGTGGTCATGCTGCTCTACTTCTCCAAGCAGAAGATGCAGCTGAAGTGATCAGGAGACCCGTTCCAGAAGATGGTCCAGGAACAGCTCCCCGCTTCCGGTCGGGATCCGAGCCCCTGCGGCCTTGGGGTGCCCTCCCCCGTCCACCCCATTCTCGCTGGTGAAGTCCTCCACGAAGCGGCCGAGGTCCACGCTGTCCTGGGCGATGCCGCGCACGGAGACCGACGAGTACTTGCCGCGCGGGTTGATCATAACCGCGTAGTCGCATCCCCGACGATGGGCAACCTCCACCAGGGCGCGGGTGCCGAAACCGTAGAGCGAACGGTTGCGGTCCATCTCATCCATTATGCCCAAGGGGCCGCGCACCTTCAGGCAGCTGTCCACCTTGGCCAAGGCGCGAGGCCACCGCTTCTCGTTGACCACCTGGATGTAACGCCTTTTCACCGAATCCACCTGAGAAGGCCATACGCCCTGGGACAGCGACTTGGCCGCGGTGTAGCGGAAGCGGTCATCGTCAATGATCAGGCGCCAGGCGAAGTCCAGGACCATCGATTCCTGGTCCACCCGCTGCCTTCCGTAGCGCCGCATCTCCTCGTCCAGCAGCGGCGTGGGCATGTATTCGACGAGATCGGCCACTGCCACCAGCTTCCGCAAGCGGACCTCAGGATGAAGGTGGTGGAACAGTACGTTCGCCGCGCTCACCCCTTCCTTGACCAGGGTGGTGCATTCCACGGCCAGGGAGGAGGGGTGATGGTCCACCAGGATGAGCGATTGGCACGGTCTCCGGGCATGAACCGCTTCCACGAGGTCGGGTACCGGAGCGATGTCGACCAGGTATATCTGGTCCGAGGCGGTATCTAGCGACAGTGCCTTGGCCCCGGCGGTCGGGGAGGTGACGAACGTGACCTTGGCGGAAGGAAATCGGTTCAGAAAGATGGCGGCGGAAACGATGCCGTCAACGTTGCCTCTGGTTATGATATGCTTGTCGCGGTCATCCCTCGAAAAGCAACCTTGTCCCATCCGGTGAGCATAATGGGACTCCAGACTAGATAAATCTATTGTAAATTATCTAATTTGGAATATTGACCATGGTCAGTGTTATTAACCTAGCGAGGAGATACCTGGAGGTGCGTAGCCTGCATCTACTCTCACCGGTTAAATGGCGGTCGGACGGCTCGCTCCCATGGTGAAAAATTGACGGACATATCCTATTGGGGGAACAACCGGATCGGCGGTCAGGAGAGCGAGCTGCAGCGGTGCTTCGCCCGGGTGGGGGCCGAGCACGGCTTCACCGACGTGAACGCCAACTGGGAGCGGTTCAAGGAGTTCAAGGCCACCTGGAAGCGGTGCTCGACGAGCGCGGAGCTGCACATCACGGATTACATGAAGGAATCGGGGGAGGACCTCATCACCGACCTGGCCCGGGGGATATTCGGGCGCATGGGCCGCGGCGGTGTCCGAGAGATATACTCCGAACGATTGAAGCAGCATTTCCTGAGCCCGGAGTTCATCCTGAGGAACCAGCCGTTGTACTTGCGGAGGAGCCGGAACCTCGCTTACGCCCAGCAGGGCCGGGTGCACGACCTGCGATCGCTGGAACAGGACCTGCACGACCTTGGCCTGGTGAAAAGGGTGCCGCACGCCTATGTCACCTGGACCAAGGGCGACAACCGCCAACGCGTGGGCTATTGCAGCGTGATCATGAGAGTGGTGGCCATCTCCCGCGTGCTGGACCGCAAGGAGATACCTTCCTTCGTACCCTCCTATGTCCTTTACCACGAGCTTCTGCATCTGGAGAACGGGTTGCGCTTCGGTTCATATCACGATCGCGAGTTCCGGGAGAGGGAACGCATCCACCCGCATCACGAGGAGGCGGAACGGTGGCTGCGACGTGTCGTAGCCGACCCGCAGTTTCGGTGAGGTCAGCAGAATTGTTTTAAGGACGCAATGCCAAACCAGGTGTGATCGAGATGAGGAAGACGATACGGATCAACGAGCTGAAGGCGGGCGGGACCGTGGACGATCTGTTCGCGGTACGGTTCAAGAAGCCGGTGACAGCGTACAAGAACGGGTTCAGCTTTCAGTTGTGGGTCTCGGATTCCGGAGGGGACCTGGCGGTCAAATACTGGGGCGAGAAGGACGAGAAGAGGGTCAAGGCGCTCTTCGACACCATCGCCAAGGGGTCGGTGGTCCACGTCAGCGGAAAAATCACCGAGTACAACAACGCCCTGGAGATCCACGTAAATCCCACCTCGGGCGATCTGGTGGAGGCGCTCAAGGAAGGGGAATATGAGATGGCGGACTTCGTGGCCAGCTCCCCGGAGGATGTGGAGCAAATGCGCTCCCAGCTCTTCACCGTCATCAGGAAGGTAAAGGAGCCGCATCTCAAGCAGCTGCTCGAATCCTTCTTCGGGGATGAGGACTTCGTCAAGCAGTTCTGCTTCTGTCCCGCGGCCATAACCCACCACTCGAACTATATCGGCGGGTTGCTGGAGCACACGCTGCGAGTGGCCAAGACCTGTGAGCATTACTCCTTGCTCTATGCGGGGCTGGACCGGGACCTGCTGGTGACCGGGGCGATATTGCACGATATCGGCAAGCTGCGCGAGTACGTCGTCAGCAGCATCATCGGCGCCACCGACGAGGGCCGTTTGGTCGGCCATCTTGTCATCGGCGCAGGGATGGTCAACGATGCCGTTCGGCTGCTGGGCGATTTTCCGCCCGATCTCAATATAAAAGTCCAGCATCTGGTCCTCTCCAGCCATGGTAGGACGGATTTCGGCTCTCCCAAGGAGCCGTTGTTCCCGGAGGCGGTGGCCTTGGCCATGGCCGATCTTTCGACCACCCGGATCGAGGATATTCTGGAGGTAAAACGCACCGCCAACACCGAGGACGACTGGGTGCAGGACAAGAACTTGGGGAGCGTCTACCTAAAATGATTTAATGCAACCACCCAAAGGGTGTGCCCCCCGCCCTAACAGATCGGTTCACGGCCGCGGCGGACCGCGCTCCCCGCACTGACCCGGGCAGGGGGTTCGTTGTCGTGCCCCGGGGTTGTCCTCCAGTCATGACGCGATGTCACATCGCTGTTCCTGCAGGGACCTATCGGCGCACTGTGCACCGCCAGACTATTGTAGGGATCACGGTCACCCTCATTTTTACTGGCGGCGTTGGACATCACGCACCTCGGACATATCAATGTTGCGCAGTCCGACCGCAAAGGATATGTCCGGAGGCAGGCCATTAAGCCTCCAGATGCGAGAGCTTTTCGAGCCGGCTAGCGTGGCGGTGATCGGCGCCTCCGCCGAGAGGAACAAGGTTGGCAACATCATCCTTGGCAACATCATCGAATCCGGTTTCCAGGGGCCGATCTATCCGATCAATCCACGCTATGAGGGGATCATGGGGCTGAAGTGCTATCCTCGCATCACCGATGTCCCCGGCCCAGTGGAGATGGCGGTCATCGTCGTCCCGGCCAAGTTCGTCCTGCAGGTGATGGAGGAGTGCGGTCAGAAAGGGGTGAAGGCCGCCGTGGTCATCAGTGCCGGGTTCAAGGAGGTCGGGCTGGAAGGGGCCAAGCTGGAGAGGCAGCTGGGGGAGATAGCGCAACGTTACGGCATGCGTGTGCTCGGGCCCAACTGCCTGGGGTTGGTGAACACCCATCATCGCATGAACGCCACCTTTGCCCAGGAGGGGCCGAGGGAGGGCAACATCGCGATATCGTCGCAATCCGGGGCCATCTGCGTGGTCGTGCTCGACTGGGCGGCCAACATCAACATCGGCTTTTCCAAGTTCATAAGCGTCGGCAACAAGCTGGACGTGGACGAGGGGCATCTTCTGGAATATCTTCGCGAGGACCCCTACACCAAGGTCATCGGCATGTACATCGAGGGAACGGACAGGGGAAGGGAGTTCCTGAGGCAGGCCGAACTGACGACCAGGGTGAAGCCGGTCATAGCCCTGAAGGCCGGGCGCACCAGCAGCGGGGCGAAAGCGGCCTCGTCCCACACCGGGGCGATGTCCGGCAGCGATAAGGTTTACGACGCGGCGATGCGCCAGGCCGGGGTGGTGCGGGTGAAGAACATCGAGGAGATGTTCGATCTTCTGCAGGCCTTCTCCACCATGCCGTTGCCGGAGGGCGAGGGGGTGGCCATAGTCACCAACGCCGGCGGGCTCGGCGTCATGGCCGCCGACGCCTGCTCCGACAACGGTCTCACCTTGGCGTCGTTCGAAGCGTCCACCGTCGAGAAGCTCAAGCAGGGTCTGCCGCCCGCGGCCAGCCTGTACAATCCGATCGACGTGGTCGGTGACGCCGACGCCGCCCGTTACGATCACGCCATACGGACGGTGATGGAGGACCCTAACGTGGCCTGCGTGGTGGCGCTTCTGGCCCCGACCGACCTGGTGGACATCTCGTCGGTGGCCAGGACGCTCACCGCCTTCGCCGGTTCCTCGCCTAAACCGATCGTCACATCCTTCGTCGGGGGCAAGGAGATGATGGCCCCCATCGACATGCTCAAGGCCGCCGGCATTCCCAACTATCCCTCGCCGGAAAGGGGGATACGGGCATTGGCGGCCATGGTGGAGCACCGCCACAGCCTGGACCGCAAGGAGTCGCACGCCGTACGGCCGTTCGAGGCCGACCGCGAGGCGGTGCACGAGGTCATATCCTCAGTGCGTTCGGAAGGGCGCCTACAGCTCAGCGAGAACGAGGGCAAACGCATACTGAAGGCGTACGGGATAGCCACCCCGCAAGAGGGCATCGCCCACGATCTCGTCTCGGCGTTGAAGCTGGCAGGAGATATCGGCTACCCGGTGGTGATGAAGGTCGAGTCCCCGGACATCGCCCACAAGACCGACGTGGGCGGAGTGGTCCTGGACATAGACGACGACCAGGAACTGGAACGTTCCTACCAGGTCATGCTGAGCAAGGTCCGCGAGAAGCTGCCCAAGGCCAGGGTCACCGGCGTTTCCATACAGAAGATGGTCAAGGGCCGCGAGGTCATCGTGGGAATGGTCAGGGACGACCAGTTCGGGCCGGTGATAACCTTCGGACTGGGCGGCATATTCGTGGAGATCATGCGCGACGTCACCCAGGGCATCGCGCCCCTGGACCGGGATGACGTGGAGCGCATGGTTCGTTCGATACGGGCCTATCCGATGCTGGCCGGGGCCCGCGGCAAGCGCCCCGGGGACATCCCGGCGCTGGTGGAGGTGATCCTCAAGATATCCCAGATGGCCATGGAGTTCCCCGAGCTCGAGGAGCTGGAGATGAACCCGGTCATGGTGGGGGACGAGGGAACTGGCGTCATAGCGGTGGACGCCTTGGTCACGATCAAGGGGGAGCAGCAATGAGATCTCTGTATCTAGGTTCGGTGGTAGAGAAGTCGGGCAAGTCCATGGTAACTCTCGGACTAGCTAAGAACTTCCAGGGCCAGGTGGGCTTCTTCAAGCCCTTCAAGGAACGCCTTATGCGGGAGGGGGACCGGGTGATCGATCAGGACGCCTACCTCATGCGCCACGTGCTGAACTTGGACAAGCCTGAGGAGGTTCTATGCCCCTTCACCTACGACGTGTTCCGCGCGGCGCGTATGGACGACGTGAAGGCAGCTTATAAAAAAGCGGCCTGCGACTGCGATATGATGCTGATCGAGGGCACCAGGGAGGTGACCACTGGATACCTTAACGACGTCTCCGGTCTGGCGATAGCCGAGGCCACCGGTTCCGACCTGGTGCTGATATCCACGCCGGAGACGGCCGCCCTGGACAAGATCGCCATGCTCTACAAGCTCAGCGAGAAGTACAAGATCAATGTCAAGGGCGTGATACTCAACAAGACAGACGACCTGTCCGTGGCGAACTTCCTGGAGAGCAAGGGGATCAAGGTGCTGGGCTGCGTTCCTCATATCCCGGAGATGACCTACTTCACGGTGAAGGAGGTGGCCGAGGCGCTCTCCGCCAACGTTCTGGTCGGCGAGGGTCACATGGACCGGGTGGTGGAGGGCGTTTTCATCGGTGCCATGACCATGGAGACCGCCCTGAAGTACATGCGCCGTCACCGCCGCAAGGCCATAATCACCGGCGGCGACCGCTCGGACATTCAGTTGGCCGCGCTGTCGACGGACACCTCGTGCCTGATCCTAACCGGCGGCATGTACCCGGCCAACCAGGTGGTGTCAAAGGCCTACGAGAAGGGCATACCTATCCTGGTGACCAGGTACGACACGCTGGCCACGTCGGAGATGGTGGAGCATCTCATAGCCCGCATCGAGCCGCAGGATTCCGAGAAGGTAAGGCTGGTGGAGAAGGCCATAGCCGAGAACGTGGACCTCGAGGCGGTCTTCCGCTAGTGGCGACAGATAAATTAATACCGTTCCCGGCGATGCGCGAGGCATGGTCAAAGAAGTAAGGGCAGCTCACATCCTGGTGGCCAAGGAGGACAAGGCCAAGGAACTCCTGCAGATGATCAAGAACGGCACCAGCTTCGCCGATCTGGCCAAGCAGTACTCCATGTGTCCCTCCGGCCGCAAGGGCGGGGACCTGGGCTGGTTCGGCAAGGGAATGATGGTGAAGGAGTTCGAGGACGCCGCCTTCAACCACGCCAAGGGCGAGGTCGTAGGACCGGTGAAAACCCAATTCGGCTGGCACCTCATCCAGGTCGTCGACCAGAAATAAACCTAATCCTCCAGCACCGCGGTGCTGGAACCATCCTCTTTTTCCTGAACTCTCAGAACGGCGCTGACATTGTCCTTGACGTCCTCGATGTGCGTTATCAGCAGTATCTGCCGGAACTGCTTCTGCAGCTGACCGAGCGTCTCCAGTATGCTGCGCTTGCGCGATTGGTCCTGGGAGCCAAATATCTCGTCCAGCACCAGGAAGTTCATCTGGTTGCCCGAACGTTCCATGATCATCCGGGATATCGCCAGGCGCAGGCACAGGTTGGCCAGGTCCGCCTCTCCGCCGGAGAACCGCTCCAGGCGGAACTCCTCGCCCTGGTCGTAGAGCCACATCTGGTAGTTCTCGTCCAAGCGCATCCCGCCGTACTTGCCCTCGGTGAGCTGGGACAGGAGATCGGAGGAGACATCGGATAGCGTGGGAACGATGCGGGCGATGACGTTCTCCTTGAACCCCCTCATCACCTGGCTCAGGCGGCTCAGGGTCTCCAGCTCCCCGGTCAGGGCGGAGTGCTTGGTGCGCAGGCCTTCCAGCTCCTCGGCGCGCTTGCCCAGCGAATCGATCTCCGACCCCAGGCGGCGCTGCTCCCCCTCCGAGCGGATGATCTCCTGGGCCAGGCGTTCGTCGTTCTCCCGGGCCTCCTCGTATTCCTTCTTCCTCTGCAGCAGCGCCTTCATCTCGAAGCCCAGGGCCCTGCGCTCCTGGGAGGCTAGGCGCAGCGTCTCCTCCTCGTTGGCCACGGCCGTTGCCATCCTGGCCTTTTCCTCCAGGGCCAACGGGAGCCTTTCCATCTTGGCCAGGGCCCGGTTCAGGGCCAGATGTGCCGATTCCAGCTCGGCCGCTCTGCGTTTGGCGGCCTCGTGCGCCTGGACATCGTACATCACCGGTCCCAGGACCTCCAGCTCCTTGCCCAGGGCGTCCACCTTCTCCCGCGTGATGACCAGGGAGTGCCGCGCCTTGCGCTCCCTCTCCTCCAGGGACGCCCGCGAACGCGACTGGGACAGGAGCTTAGACCTTCTGGCCTCCAGCGCTTCCCTGCGCTGTTCGCCTCTGGAGCGCTGCTCCATCAGTCCTTTCCGGACCTCGTCCTGCAGGGCCGCTCCCTCCTCCAGGGCCTTCTGCTCCTCCCGATACCGCCGCAGGAGGTCGGCGTACTGCGCCCCCATGCGCCTCTGGCAGGTCGGGCAGTTGCTGTCCTCGCCGAGCTGGGCGATCTCCTCGGACCTCCGCTTGGAGGACCCGAGCTCGGCCCGCAGCCGGGCCGCTTCCGACTCGGCCACCCTGGCCTGGGCGGATATGGACGTCAGTAGGTCCCGGGTATCATTTAGGTTGGCCTCGACAGTGGCCAGGCTGGTCTCGATGTCCGGCAGGCCGGACATCTCCTTGGCCGCCTGCTCCGCCTCGGCCCGGAGCGTCTCCATCTCCCCGGTTCGGGCGGCCAGGTCCTCTTCCTTTCTCTGTCTTCTCAGGAACGATTCGCGCATCACGGCATGTCTTTCCGCGACGTCCTTGGCCTCCTGATACTCCTTCTCCCTTTCTTCCAGCTCAGGCAGGGACCCGCGCAACCCCTGGAGCTCCAGGACCTCTTTCTCCAGTTTGTTCAGCGATTCATGCATGGCCTGCAGTCCAGCCCGGGCGCCGGTCTGCCTTCTTTCCAGGGCCACGTCCTGGCGGTAGCGCTCCTCCTCCCTCTCCCAGGACCCCCTGGCCGCCTGGCTTCTTTCCAGCGCGGCCTTCCTGTCGACCTGGAGCCTGGAGCTCCCCTCCACCATCTTGCGCAAGGAATCGGCGGCGGCGCGCTCCTCCTCCCTGAGGATCTTCAGCTTGTCCTGACCGTTGGCGTCCCTCAGCAGCGACGACACGCCCTCCGCCTCCCGCTTGGCGTTGTTCGCGTCGGCGTCTATGGACTTGATCACCTTATCCAGGAAGTCCACGCGCAGCATGCGCAGCACCAGCGTCTTCCGTTCCGCCGGTTTCAGGTTGGCCAGCGCATTGAGGTCCTTCTGCTTGGTGAACACGGACACGAAGAAGGCCTGGTGGTCCATCCCCAGTTTGGAGACGACGGCCCTGGTGACCTCGGTGTCCCCGGTGGCCAGCAGCTTGCCGTTCACCTCCAGCGAGGCGTCGGTCTTGAGGCTCTTCACCTTCATGTTCCTCGCCAGACGATAGGTGTCCTCGCCCAGGTCGAACTCCAGGACCACCGAGCATTCCTCCCCCGGGGCCGCGCCGAAGCTGACCACCCCCTCCTTGTTGTCCCTGACCACCGAGGAGGCGTTGCCGAACAGCGCCCAGGTCACCGCCTCGAGTATGGTGGTCTTGCCCGTTCCGTTGTTGCCGACGATGGCCACCACGCCGTCAGGGAACTCGATGCGGGCCTCGCGGAACTTGCGGTAGTTGCGCAGCTCCATGTAGCGCAGCCTCATTCCCCGTCCTCCTTTTCCAGGTACTCGAGGCCGCGGCGGCGCAGCTCCTCCTTGTCGATGCCTTCCACAGACACCTGCGACAGATAGGATTGGAACTCCTGGTCCATGGAGCCGAAGGTGGTGGAGCGCCATTGCACGGCGTCCGTGCCCTGCACGATCTCGAACTTCAGCTCCAGGTGCACGGCCTTGTCGGCCATCGCCCGCAGGGCGTTGAGGTCCAGGCTGCGATAGAGCGCCGCGGGCACGTCGTCCACCACCAGGCGTACCATGCTGCCCTCGACGGGCACCGAGCCCAGGGCGGACACCAGCTCGTCCTGCAGGACCGCCGCCTCCTTCCCCTTGGCCTTGAACGGGCCGAGGGAGTACATGGGCCTCGACGGCAGCTTGACGAAGTCCTTCCTGCCGCGCTCCAGGTCCACCAGCAGGTATCCCTTGTCCTGGCCGGCCTCGGCGAAGGACAACCGCTCCAGAGAACCGCAGTACCAGGCGTTCTCGGTTATCTGCTCCCGGTCGTGGAAATGGCCCAGGGCGATATAGTCGACCTCGAGATTGAGGAGCGAGGAGGGCAGGTTGAGCTCATTGGCCTCACCCATGCTGTAACGCGTCAATCCCTGAATGCCGGCGTGCAGCATGCCCACCTCGTAACGGGAGCGTCCGCGTTTCCAGTTCTGCAGCGCCTCCACCATCGAATCCTTGTCCTGATGGGGGAAGGCGGCGATGGCAAGGTCGCCCAGCTCCAGGCGGTGCATTCCCGGGGTGTAGAAGGCGTGAACGCCATCTATGTGCTCGAACAGCCGGAACACGCTGCCGGTCTCCTTGAGGCGCGGCGTCGAATGGTTCCCGGCGATGAGCACCACCGGTATTTTCGCCTCCGACAAACGTAAAAGCTGTTCCAGCACCACCGACAAAGCTCGGTTTGATGGTCGCACAGAATCGAAGAGGTCTCCCGAGTGCAGGACCACGTCCGGGCGCTTGGACAGGATGGAATCGACCAGGTCCTCGAAGGCCCGGTACACGTCCACCTCCCGCTGGTTCATCCCCGTTTCGGGGTCCGAGCGGCGGTAGGCCGAGAAGCCGACATGACTGTCGGCGATGTGCGCGATCCTCATCCGGCAGGGATTAGAGGGCTTGGCTTAAAAAAACATTCCATCGGGTGCGCTGAAAATGCTCATTCCTCGTGCAACCGGTCGGTAAGGATGTGGCACATGCGGTCGTAGGCGCTCTTGTTGGCGTCCCAGAGCAGGTAGGCGATCACCAGCCCGACCGCCACCCCGAAGACCAGCAGCACCGGGAAGCCCTCCACCTGCGGGGCTATCGGAATGAAAAGGAAGAAGAGCACTATGCCGATGATGGAGATGATGAGGTCCACGAAGGACCGGAACAGCCTTCCCTCGGCGCCGGATTCGAAGTGACCAGCCTCCATCACCCCCCGGATGAGCATCAGGCCCACCACCCTCACCCGGCTCAGGATGTTGATGAGCGGCGGGAGCATCATCCCGATGAAGGCGGCGATGGCCACCATGTAGGTCAGGGCGCCGACCCCCTCGGGGTCGACCCCGAACAGCCCGACGATGTCGTAGAAGGCCACGGCCATCACCTGCAGCAGGAAGATGATGATGACGTCGATGAATATCCAGAACACCTGCCTCTGCACCTCCCGGCGCCGGTCGGCATGGGCGTTCATCCAGATGGTCATGTCCGTGCGGAGATGGTCCACCCTCCGCAGCGATTCGCGCACCGAGGCCGGAAGGGCCCTGCCCAGGGCGGTGACCGTGCTCGGCGCTCTGCGGAAGGAGGCGGGAAGGTAGAGCATGGTTATCAGGGACGCCCCAATAACCGAGGAATAGAACAGCTGGTCCACCGCCCCCAGGTCGAAAGCGGTCTTGGCGATGACGAAGGAGAACTCGCCCATGGCCACCATCCCCAGTCCGGTCATGGCCGAGGTGCGGGCGTCCTTGTTGCTGAGGAAGGTCCCGATGGTGACGCTGAATATCTTGCCCACGATGAAGACCGCGGCGATGGCCACGGCCACGATGATGTTGTCCAGGATCAGCCAGGGCTCGATCATCAGGCCGATGGAGATGAAGAACAGGGCCATGAACATCTCCTTGATCGGGGTTATTCGTTCCACCACCTTCTCGTGCACCATGGACTGGGAGATGATGATCCCTACCAGGAAGGCGCCGATGGCCACCGACAGACCGAAGAACTGGGCCACTATGGCCATGCCGAAGCACAGCCCCAGGGAGACAATCAGCAGCGTTTCCGGGGAGGCGGTGGGGTACATGCGGTCCATGAGCCTCGGCAGCACCGCCAAGCCCATGATCAGCAGTATCAGCATGAAGATCCCGATGTAAGCGATCTGCAGGACGATGCTGGCAATGGTCACCCCATCCCCGGCGGCGAGCGGGGATGACAGGGTAAGGATGATGACCGCGGCGATGTCCTCGATGATCAATATGCCGACTATGGCCTCGGCGAACTCCTTCTTCATCACGCCGGCGTCGGAAAGCACCTTGATGATGACCGCGGTGGAGCTTATGCTCATCACCGCGCCAAGGAATATGGACTGGATGGTGGACCATCCTAGAGCTATGCCCAGACCGTAGCCCAAGGTGATCATGAGCACGATCTCCACGCTCCCGGCCAGGGCGGCGAAGAGCCCCACCTTCCTGAGCCGGCGCAAATTGAACTCCAGGCCCAGGGTGAACATCAGGAGCACGATGCCGGCGTTGGCCAACGCGTCGATGGTGTCCAGGTCGGAGACGAAGGACGGCTCGAACAGGTTAGGTCCCAGGATTATCCCGGCGGCCAGGTAACCTATGACCACCGGCAGGCGCAGCTTGGAGAAGATGACCGAGATCACCCCTGCGGTGACCATTATTATGGCCATCTCCAGCAGGAACGCGGTCTCCGATTCCATCAGTGCGCCTCAGAAGAACGTCTGACCCACATCCTTCTTTACCGTATTTTTTCTTTCCCCCGCTCTAGCGTTCGATTCCTCGAGGTACTCCTCGTAAAGATGCACCTTGCAGGGTATCGCAAAGGGGGTGAAGGGGGAGGCGATGAGCGCCTCGCCAGGCATCAGCATCTGTATCTCGTTGTCCAGCATGGAGATGTCCTGTTTGGCCGAATTGCGCAGTATGTCGCGGTCGCGTTTGTCCGCCAGTCCGAGGATGAACAGGGTGTTGAACTGGGAGATGATCTCCTCGTTGATCAGCTTGGGCTGCTGCGACACGGCGCACAGCCCGACCTTGAACTTGCGCCCCTCGCGGGCGATCTGAGCGAACACCGTCCCCTTGGACTGGGAGAGCACGCGCTGCGCCTCCTCCATGGCTATCAGCACCGGCGGCGCCCGTTCGAACTTCGGTTTATCGGAATACATGGCCTTGTTGTGATCGAATATCGCGCGGGTGAGCACGGTGGAGACCAGCAGCTCCTCCGCCTCGAACATGTTGGAGGTGTCCACCAGCACGGTCTTCCCGGCCTGCAGGGCGCTGATCACCGCCTTGGTCATGCTAAGATTGCGATCGGTGGTCACCAGGTCGAACTGGAATATGGAGTCCAGGCGGCGCTTTATGACGTTCACGCTGCCCTCGTGGAAGCGGCCGTTGAGGTCGGTGACGATGGTGGCCACGCTTCTGTCCCTCAGTTCGTCCAGCCATCGCTCTCCGTACTTCCATTGCGAGGCCTGCAGGCATTCCAATTGCGGCCCGGAGAACTCGTAGAGGTTGGCCAGGTCGGGGATCTCGATCTCCGAGCTGGATATGTGGATGGAGCTGTGCGGCCCGTCCAACCTTCGGGACGAGTAGACGTCCAAGGCCTCCGGGGCCAGCCTGGACTGGGACAGTCCCTTCTTGCCGCGCTCCCCGCCGTCAAAGTACTCCCCGTGCGGGTCGAGTATCAGGAAGCCGCAGCGCCGGGACTCCATGCAGGACAAGGCCAAGGATTTCATCAGGTTGCTCTTGCCCATCCCGGTGGTGGCGAATATGCCAACGTGATGTGGGAAGCCGCGCGAGTCGATGCCCACCCGGAAGTCCAGTACCCGGTCGCCGGAGCGAAGGCGCCCGACCTCCACGTCCCCCATCATCGGCCTCAGGAAATCGTAGTCGCCCTGATCGGCGCGTCGAACGCGAGAGAAGTGCCTGGGTATGGACTTTGCCTTGCGGTAGGTGCTGTCCCTGAGACAGCCCAGGGGAGTGCAGACCCCCACCTTGTACAGGTCCCCCTTGATGCGCTCGTAATCGAAACCGTCCTTCAGAGCCGCCCCGGCCTGCCACTCCAGGTAATCGTCGTCATCCGAGTCGGCGCCGAACAGCACGTCCATGGTCCTGACCAGGAACTTGACGCCCGACTCCTCGACAACCAGCATCTCTCCCACCTGGAGGTCCTCCGCCTCGCTGGTGCGGAAGCGCAGCTCCATGACCCGGTTGCCGAATATCCTGCCAATCTCTGTCATGATGGCCGGCCATATCCTCCTGGGGGTATAGAAATTTCTGCGGGTGCGGTGAAAATGCCATATCCAATGAGAGTGTTAATGAGCTTGTGCGACCGGAGATAGTCGAGCTTCCGACCCGTTCCGAACAACCCCGACCGGAGGTGCTGGTCGTCGGCGTGGGCGGGGCAGGGAGGCATATGGCCGCCCAGATGCCTGGCAGCAAGCTCACCGTCTGCCTGGAAGGGGACGCCGGGATACCCGGGCACCGGCAGGTGCTCCTGCGGAAGGGCGAGGTCACCGTGGCCCGTACCAGTTCATCCACGGCCCTGCACGTTTCCGATCTCCCCTGGAAGAACCGGCTGGTGGAGGCGGTGGGAAGGCCGGACGTGCTGTTCCTGTTCAGCGGGCTGGGCGGTGAGACCGGGAGCTACATCGCCCCTCTGATCTCCGAGCTCACGCACTATACCACCATGACCTTCACCAGTGTCTGCCTTCCCTTCTCCGTGGAAGGTTCCAACCGCCGGGCCATGGCCAAGGAAGGGCTGGCCCGCCTGAAGGCGGCCTCGCACATGGTGGCCGTCTACGCCAACGACCCGTTGATCAAGCTGGCTCCCAATCTTCCGCTGGGCAAGGCCTTCGGGGTCATGGACCAGATCATGCTCTCCCTGCCCACGGACCTCTGCCAGTGTCTCACTGCCGAGGCCATACCGATATTGAAGGAGAACCTGGGCAGGAGGGAGCTGCGGGCGGGCATCGGTTACGGCATGGGGCTGGAGAAGGAACGTCTGGCGGTGGAGGACGCCCTGACCTCGCCTTGGTTCCCCTCGGCCGAGTTCCAGCCGGACTCCGCCCTGATGCTGGTATGTTCGGGACAGGAGGACAGGATCAGCGTGGAGGACTGCGTGCGTGAGATGTCCGACCGGCTTAAGGTAAGGAAGCTGCTTCTGGCCTCCCACGTCGACCCCTCGCTCGGCCGGCGGGTGAAGGTGTCGTTACTGCTCGGTTATAGGTTCTGATCGTCAGCGATCTCCTCGGGGGCGCCGGCGAACTTGACCAGGGCGTACGCCTCAACGAAATGCAGCTTTCCGGGAACGACCACCGCATGTAACGGCGGTCCCATTTCCTCGTCCAGCATCTTCGACGGGTATCCCGCCGAGACCTTCTCGGTGCGGGAGCCGACCCGGGCCGCGGCGCAGATGATGGTTCTCTCATCTATCATGCCCAGCCCCTTGGCCTTCTCGGCGTCGATGAGCCACTGCACCGCCTGGTTGGCGGTCATGTAGCGTCCCTCCTCTTCCCTGATGTCCAATAGCACCAAGGTGTGCAGCCCGCGGGACCAGTTCTCGTATATGTTCTCGAACGGGGAGAGCGGGGTGTAACCCGGCTCCGGGAACGGGATGGTCACCGCCCGGCCGAACTTGTAAGGCTGCAGTCCAAGCGCGGAGGCGCAGGCGGTGAATATGGACACGCCGTAAAGAACGGTGGTCGTTATGCCCTCCTCCATGGCCCGGATCTTGAGGTCCACGTGGGTGGTGGCGGCCATGGTGTCCCCGGCGGTGACGAAGGCGACCTTGCCGTTCCTGGCGGCGTCGATCACCGTCTCCTCCTCCTCCACCTCCCGGCGCTTGAGGCGCACGATGCTCTTGCCGATCGCCCTCTCCAGGTCGTCCGGCGTGGAGTCTATCAGCTTGGACGTGTAGAACTCGCCGAACACCTGGTCGCAATCCTGGAGCGCCCGGACCGCTCTGGCGCTCAGATCGTCCACGCCGCCCAGCCCTAAACCAACAAATATCAATTCTCCCATGGCAACACCGTGCGTTCCCTTTGCGTCAGGGTCCGAAAGGGGGAAGGTGAGTCCGTCCGTAAAAAGCTTTTAGAGGACGGTCTGCTGGACCAGTCCCTATACGTGGACAAGGACCAGGAGCACCTCTACCTGCCGGTTCTGGCCTCCCCGGATGGCCTTCCGACCGAGGAGCGCGATTTCCAGGAGAGGGAACGGGAGGAACGCGACTATAAGGCACTGGCCAAGGTCCCCGAGGAGCTGCGCCCGCTATTGCCGACGGCCTTCGACACGCTCGGCGACATCGCGATCATCAGATTGTCCGATCAGCTTCTCCCGTACGCCGCGGAGGTCGGCGACGCTCTCCGTTCGGCCTTCCCCCGTCTGCGCTCGGTGTTCCTGGACCACGGGGTGGTCGGCGAGTTCAGGGTGCTGGACCTGGAGGTCATCTCCGGCCAGGACGTCAGCGAGACGGTGCATACCGAATACGGGCTGCGTTTCAAGGTCGATCCCCGGAAGGCCTACTTCAATCCCCGCCTCTCCAACGAGCGCAGGAGGATCGCGTCCCTGGTGCGAGACGGTGAGACGGTGGTGGACATGTTCTCCGGGGTCGGACCGTTCGCCATCATGATCGCCAAGCTCTCCCGTCCTGGCGTGGTTTACGCGATCGACCTGAACCCGGGGGCGGTGCAGCTGATGCGGGAGAACGTGGAGCTTAACAGGGTCGCGGGAGTGGTGCCATTGGAAGGGGACGCCCGGCAATGGGTGTTCGACCTCCCCTGCGCCGACCGGGTGATCATGAACCTGCCGCACTCGGCCATCGATTTCTTCGCCGACGCCCTGACCCGCCTGAAGCTGGGAGGGGTGATGCACCTCTACCACATCTGCGACCGGAAGGATTTCCCGCAGGTGCTGGAGGAACTGAAACAGAAGGCCTTCGGGATGAGCGTGAATCTGGAGGTTCTCCGGAGCGAGGAGCTCAAGACCTACTCGCCCTCCTCGTCCGTCTACTCCGCAGACCTACTTCTTTCCGGCTGGCTCTAGGGTTATGCCTTTCTGGTCCTGATAGTTGCCGCTGCGTTTGGCGTAGGTTCGCTCGACCGGCGAGCTCATGTGCTCCAGGACCATCTGCACCATCCGGCTTCCTATCGGCAATTCCACCGGGACCGAGGAGGCGTTGAAGCCGCTGAAGGTGAGCGTGCCGTGGAAGCCGGCGTCTATCTTGCCCAATCCCATCAAAAGACCTTTCCGAAGCCAGGAGGTCCTGGTCCACAGCTGCGCGGCCAGGTCGTCGGGCAGCTCCACCCGCTCCACGGTGGAGACGAAGAACAGCCTGCCCGGGGGTACGATGAAAACCCCGGAACCGACGCTCTCCCCGCCCTCCAGGCGGGCCTCGGCCACCCTCAGGTCGTAACCGTTGGGGGTCAGGCCGTCCGGTGAATAGTTGGCGATGACCAGGGAGCCGTCCTTCATCCGCGCTTCGATCTCATGGTCGGGGACCAGGCACATGCTCACCCCTATCTCGTCGTATAGATTAGAATTTGCGATTATCTGAAGAAATTATTAACGATAGTATTGTATCATCCGCTCAGTGGCAGGTTCCTACGGTCTCAGAGATGATGATATGGTCCCCTCTTCCAGGCCTGCCCTCGTCATGCCGCCGGGGGAGAAGGCGGCCCTGTTCTTTCATCGCTTGGACGATGTGTACGACGTGGTCACCGAGCTTCTCAAGGACAGCATCCGGCAGAGGGAGATGTGCGCCTTCGTGTTCCGTTCTCCCCTGGCCACCCTGAAGGAGATGATCAGGGCCAGGGGTCTTGATGTGGACGCCCACCCCTCGATCGTCCTGGTGCCCCTGAACAAGGCGCCCATGGACAGCTACTCCCGAAATACCATCGGGGAACAGATGAGGGCGCTGGTCCAGCAGGCCAAGGGACTGGGGTACAGCGGGGCGAGGCTGATAATGAACGTCCCGGAGGAGCTGTCCGCTCAGGTTCCCTCGGAGAGCACCTGGTTGGAGCTTGACAACGTCCGTCAGGAGCTGGATTTGACGGTCATCTGTCTCTACGACATGACCGTCCTTTCCCCAGGCTTCCTTCTCCGCACCCTCTCCTCCTACCCCCAGGTGATCATGGACGGCGTCCTGTGCCGCAACTTCTACTACATTCCCAGCCTGAACTTCCCCCAGAGGGACGCCTACCGCGATCTGTACGAACAGCTGGAGAGCATCAGGGAGGAGCGGGACCTCCGGGAGAGCGAGGGGAAGGAGCGTACCAAGCTGATGGAGCTGAACCGTGAGCTGCAGGAGGAGATGATGCAGCGGCGGATGGTGGAGTTCGCCCTGCTGCGGGCGGAGAACAATCTCCGGACCATGCTGGACGCCATGCCTGAGATGGTGTTCATGGTCGACCGGGACCTGCGGGTGACCCTGGGGAACCAGACGTTCATCAGGTACCTGGAGGCCATGGGGGTGGACGCCTCCTACGAGGGGAAGCCGGTCCACGACCTGTTCCCCAGGGCGCCCACCGGTGACTCCAAGCTGTTCGAGGAGGTCTTCCGTCATGGTTATTCCACGGTGGTCGAGGGGTCCCTGATGATGGACCACGGCCGCATGGACATGGAGGTCCGGCTGGTCCCGATCAAGATGGGCGAGAAGGTGGACCGTGTGGTGGCCATGGCCCGCCCCAGGCACGCCACCGCCCGGGACATGAGGGAGATGTGGGAGAACGCTGAGGTCCTGAAAAAGGAGCTCCTGGACCCTGATGGGCCGGCGGCCGGCTCCATGGAGTACTGCCCCCATCCAGTACTGGTCACTGCCCAGGATGGGAAGCTGCTCAAGGTGAACCGGGCCTTGGGGCGGGAGCTGGGCCTCCCGCCGGCCAAGGTCATGGAGCTGGACAGCGCCTACCGATTCCTATCGCCTCTGGTGGATACCGACGGGTCGATCCACCGCATCGTGGTCGATGGCAGGATATCGATACCTAGCATCCTGACGCACAAGGACGGCTCCAAACAGGAGGTCATGTGCTACGTAGTGCTCCTGGGCGATGATGAGGGAAGCGACATCCTGACGGTCATGACGCCCCGTTATTGAATCAGATGGGAAATCTGTTTTATTCTACCGCGGCTATCAGGTAGCGAGATGGACCACATCGTCTACCTGGACAAACCCGCTGGCGCGCTGGAGGCCATGCGCCAAGGCCGGAAGACCATGGTCGGCCGGGCGTTCAACGGCCGCCGCTCGCCCTACGGCAAGGTGAAGGTAGGCGACCTGCTGTACTTCACGGAGAACGACGGCCAGCAGTTGATCTATGGCCGCGGAAAGGTCACCAAGGTCTACGATTCCCCCAAGCTCACCCACGAGGAGAGCGAGGCTCTGCTGGAGAAGCACCGACGTGCGCTCTGGCTATCGGAGGCGCAGTTCCTGCGCATGGCCGGGAAACGCTATCTGGTGCTGGTGACGGTGGACGGGTTCCAGGAGATGCCACGGTTCCGTTTCACCCGACGCGACTTCCACACCCTGGACGACTGGATACTGGTCGGTGACGTGGATAGCGCACGCAAGGAGGAACCGGTGCAAGAGTTGAAATAATCCGCTCAGGCATCCCGCTCCAATGGAGATTTTGGCCGCCCTCAGCGTGTTCCTCGGCGCTTTCTCCGCCCTGGTCCTTCTGTCCATGCGGGCGCTTCCGGAAAGGTGGGCCAGGCTGTTCGCTGACGCCGGTCGGGAGAACGGGCGCCCTTCCTGGGCCTGGGCGTGCATCGTCCTGTCCATCTCCGGCATCGTCCTGTTCTGGTACCTGCATTTCATCGGTCAGGCGTATCTGTCACTGGCCATGGCCGTGCTGGGGACCTTCCTGCTGGGGCGGGCGGCCCAATCGCTCCTGGTCAAGAGAGGCCTGCGCGACAACGTCCATCTGATGCGCAACGGAAAGGTGGGCAAGGCCTTCCTTCCATACACCATCGCCAGCCTGGCTCTGGTCCTCCTCGGGCTGCTCTAGAACATGTCCAGGGAGCCGCGCCTGAGCGCCAGCTTCTCGAAGTAGCTGAACAGGGCGTAGGCCAGGATGAAGAAGAGCGATCCCAGTCCCAGCATCACCGCCACCGGGAACGTCATGTCACCCAGCCCGGCCCCGGCCGCCACCTCGCGCACCGCCTGCACCCCGTAGGTCAGCGGGAAGATGTATGCGGCCGGGCGTAACCATTCCGGCAGGTACGATATCGGGAAGTTGACACCGCAAAGAAGCAGTCCCAGATAGAGCACGATGGACCCCAGGATCATGGATGAGCGAAGGTAAACGCCCACGCTCCCGATCACCATTCCGAAGCCGACCATGGCGAAGCAGGTGGCCAGAAGTACCGCCGCCAGGGCCGCGGGGTCCGCACCCGACAGGTCGACGCCGAAGAACAGGGAGGCGAAGGCCAGTGAGACGGTGACGGTGAAGAGGCCGATCAATGATTGGTACGCCCCCTTGCCCAGGAACACGTAGAACATCCGGGTCGGCGTGGACATTATGGTGGCCATGGTCCCGATGTGCTTCTCGGCGCCGGCGGACATGGTGACCCCGTACACCGCGGAATAGGTCAGCGAGGAGACGGCATTGCCCAAGGCCACGTAGGCTGGCGCCGCGCCCGGATCATCGGCAAAATCGCTGACCAGCACGAAGAACCACATCTGGAAGAGCGCCGTGGACAGTATCTGGATGAGCCAGAGCCCCGGGCCGACCACGGCGAACTGCGAGCGGAGCGCCACCAGTGCGGAGGCCTTGACGCCCAGCGCGTTCCTAAGCATGTCAGTACCTCACCAGCGTCCCGTTCACCTTCGCCCGGCCTTCCAGATAGGTGAACAGGGACAGGGATATCAGCAGGAAGGCGGCGGTGGTCAGCACGGTCAGGCCCAGGGCGCCGTAGTAGCCGATGCCCAGGGAGTCATAGCCAGGGATGGTGGATATCTTGAGCGCCTCGGCGCCCCAGGTGGCCGGTATCACGTACGAGAAAGGCCGGGACCACTCCGGCAGGACCATCAGGGGGAACACCGCCCCGGAGAGGACATAGATCGGGAACTCCAGGATCTGGAAGAAGGCGGACGATGCTCTGGTCACCACGTAGAACGCCCCGAAGACCATTCCCAGCACCGAGAGCGAAAGGAGCGTGGCGGCCAGGGCTATGACGAACCCCACCGGGTTCTGCACGGTGATCTCGATACCGAAGGCGAACTGCGCCACCAGGAACACCGCCAGGGCGTTCAGCAATCCCAGGAACGAGTTCCAGAGGCAGCGGCCGAAGACCACCGACGAAAGGGGCGCCGGGGTCACCATGATCGCCTCCAACGTCCCGTTCATTCTATCGTAGCCGATCGACCAGCTGCTGCTGTGTATGGTGTTCCCCCACATTCCCAGCACGCCGCCGCCCAGCACGGCGTAGAGCAGCAGGTCGCCGCCGGCGTGACGGAAAAGGAACAAGGTCACGGTGGTGAAGATGAAGGGGGCGATTATGCTTGGTATTACCCACTGCGGGTCCACGAAGAAGTGTATCGACTGCTGCTTAAGGGCGGCCTTCATGGCCCGCAGGTCCATCATTTCCCGTTCACCATCTTGATGTAGGCGTCCTCCAAGGTCGGCTGGTCCACCCGGATGCTGATCACCTTTCTGTTCTCCAGCAGGGCGGCGATCGTGGGGATGAGCGAAGGGGCGTCGTCGACCACGATGCGGGCGAGCTGCCGCCCTTCCAGGAACTCCATGGATACGGCGGAGACCCCGGGAAGGTCGACCAGCTCCTTCCTCTGCGCTTCCCCAAGTTCCCGGGCCTCGATCTCGATGATCGAGTCGTTACGCACCGCCTCCTTCATGGAGTAGGGCGAGCCCATGGCTCGTATCCTTCCCTCGGATATAATGGCCAGTCTATCGCACAGCTCATCGGCCTCGAACATGTAATGGGTGGTGAGCAGTATGGTCATCCCCTTCTCCGAGAGTCGGCGGATCAATGCCCGGGTCTCCCGGGAGATCTCCGGGTCAAGTCCCAACGTCGGCTCGTCCAGGAAAAGCACCTCCGGGTCGTTGACCAGTCCCCTGGCCAAATGCAACCGCTGCTTCATCCCCCTAGAATATTCCTCCACCCGGACATCGGCCGCCTCGGTGAGGCCTACCAGTTCCAGCAGGTCCTCGATCTTTTTCTTCTTAACATCCCTGGGCACCCGGTACATGTCCGAGAAGAACTCCAGGTTCTGCCTTCCCGTCAGGCGGAAGTAGAGCCCGCGCTCCCCGCCGGAGACCAGGTTGATCCGCGGTCTCAGCCCGATCGGGTCCTTCGTAACATCCAGGCCGAGCACGGTGGCGCTTCCGGACGTGGGGATGAGTAGGGTGGTCAGCATCTTGATGGTGGTGGTCTTGCCGGCGCCGTTAGGGCCGAGCAGACCGAAGATCTCGCCGCGGTGGACGTTGAAGGAAACGCGGTCCACGGCCAGCTTTTCCCTTCCCCCGTCGCCGAATAGCCTGGCCGCTGCCGGGTAGATCTTGGTGAGGTCCTTGACCTCGATGACCTTCTCACCGCCGTTCATGACGTGGCCGCCAACGCCCTGCCGATTATAATGAGGTTACGCCGTTGAGATATCAAAAGTTCAGGCGTCAATTTTGAAAGGAATTACAATTAATGACTAGTTTTATCTTATCAAATGGCATCGATAATCTCAGAGATTGATACATTATGGTAGATAGTATGACGCTCGATGAGGCCCGGATCGCGTTCGAAGGAAAACCATATTCCAGAGAGGTAGCGATCCAGATCGAGCGTAGCGGATTCGGTTATGCGATATCCGCGACAAATGGCCGTATCGCCATGATCTATAAGCCAGTATCTTTTAGAAGTAAATCTGGCGTCAAAGAGTGAGCATTTGGCTTCTCACTCGATATTCATCGATACTTGCGTCCTCATAGAGAGCTCCACGCCTAACAGCAATGGTGAGGAAAGGGCCAGGCAATTACGTCATATCGCCAATGCTGGCCATTCGCTCTTGACCTCTATAACCGTGGTTGGTGAAATGGTGAGCGTTAGCCTAGAAAAAGATACTTTCGATCTCTCTCGACGTGTGGAAATTCTAAGGTCGCTCGGTATCAGAATACTCTTTCCAATACCAGATATCAGGAGGGTTTGCATACTCGTCGATGCCGAGATGGAAAGCCTAGGAAGGTATGGTTCATCGGTTACGGATCGCACCCATTTTGCATACGCTCTCACATCGGAATGTGATTATTATGTCACTTCGCAGGGAGAGACCAGAACCCTTGCCGTACCGGCCAATCTGAATGTAAATACCTCGGTAACAACTCTGGACGACCTCGTCTCAGAGCTGAGGTTCTAGGCCATCGCACGACCTGGAAGTTAGGCCACAAGATTGCGGAGCACTGTCTGCAATATTCCGCCGTTGCGGTAGTAGTCCACTTCGACCGGGGTGTCCAAGCGAGCCACGGCCTTGAAGGCGATGGCCTTTCCGTCCTTGCGGGCGACGACCATCACCGACGCCCTTGGTCTCAGCTCCATAAGCTCGATGTCGTACTCCTCGCTTCCGTCCAGCCCGAGGGACGAGGCGCTGAGGCCCGGCTCGAACTGTAGTGGGAGCACTCCCATCCCGACCAGGTTGCTGCGGTGGATGCGTTCGAAGGACTCAGCGATGACCGCCCTCACGCCCAAAAGGTGCGGGCCCTTGGCCGCCCAGTCCCGGGAGCTGCCGGTTCCATATTCCTTTCCAGCCAGGATTACCAGGGGAACGCCCCTCCTGGCGTATTCCTGGGCGGCGGAGAAGATGTCCGTCACGGTGCCCTCGGGCTGGACCGCGGTGAGGCCGCCCTCCCTGCCCTTGGCCATGAGGTTCTTCAGGCGGATGTTGGCGAAGGTCCCCCGCATCATGACCTCATGGTTGCCGCGGCGCGAGCCATAGGAATTGAAGTCCTTCTCCTCCACGCCCAGGGACATCAGGTACTGGCCGGCGACGCTGCCGGCCGGGAACTCGCCCGCCGGGGAGATGTGGTCGGTGGTGATGCTATCCCCCAGCACGGCCAACGCGCGAGCGTTCTTGACGCTCTGAGGCGCCGAGGGGCTCTTCCCCATCCCTTCAAAGAACGGCGCCTTGCGGATGTAGGTGGAGCGGGGGTCCCAGGCGAACGTCTCGCCCTTTGGCGAAGGAACGGAATCCCACAGCGCGCTGCCCTGGAAGACGGTGGAGTAGGCCTTGCGGTACATGGCCGGGGTGACCTTTCTTAAAGCCGATCTGAGCTCCTTGGCCGTCGGCCAGAGGTCCCTCAGGAACACCGGTCTGCCGTTGGGGTCGACGCCCAGCGGCTCGTTCTCCATATCCAGGTCCACCGTCCCGGCGATGGCGTAGGCCACCACCAGCGGCGGGGAGGCCAGATAGTTCGCCTTGACGTAGGGCGATATGCGCCCCTCGAAGTTGCGGTTGCCCGAGAGGACCGCGGCCACGGTCAGATCGTGCTTGGTGATATCTTCTGCCAGTTCCTCGCGGGCCGGACCGCTGTTGCCTATGCAGGTGAGACAACCATAACCGACCACGTGGAATCCCAGGGCCTCCAGGTAAGAGAGCAGGCCGGCCTTCTCCAGGTACGTGGTCACCGCCCGGCTTCCCGGGGCGAGCGAGGTCTTGACGTTGGGGTTTGGACGCAGCCCTCTCTCCACGGCCTTCTTGGCCACAAGTCCCGCCGCCATCATGACCGACGGGTTGGAGGTGTTGGTGCAGGAGGTGATGGAGGCGATGAGCACATCGCCGTCCTTCATCAGCTTCCCCTTCTTCTTCCCACCCTGCCTCTCCATCATCTTGGCGAACTCCGATCTCATCTGGGAGAGCTCGATGCGGTCCTGCGGACGCTTGGGCCCGGCCAGGGATGGTTTGACCTTTCTAAGGTCCAGCTCGAGCAGGTCGCTATAGTCCGGGGTCTGGTCCTCGTAGAACAATCCCTGCTCCCGGGCGTACTTCTCCACCAGCTCGCACAGCTTCTCCCGCCCGGTCAGCTTGAGGTACGCTATCGTCACCTCGTCCACCGGGAAGAAGCCCATGGTCGCCCCGTACTCCGGGGCCATGTTGGCCAGGGTCGCCCGGTCCGGCAATGATAAGTTCTTTATCCCCGGTCCGAAGAACTCCACGAACTTGCCCACCACGCCCTTCTTGCGCAGCATCTCCACTGCCGTCAGCACCATGTCCGTGGCGGTGACCCCCGGCCTCAGCTTGCCGATGATCTTGAACCCCACCACCTGCGGTAAGGGCATATAGTAAGGCTGGCCGAGCATGACCGCCTCCGCCTCTATCCCGCCGACTCCCCAGCCCAGTACCCCAAGCCCATTGATCTGGGTGGTGTGCGAGTCCGTACCGAACACAGAGTCGGGGAAGGCAATCCCATTGCGGGTGGCCACCACCGTCGCTAAGCATTCCAGGTTGACCTGGTGGATGATCCCGTTACCCGGTGGGACCACTCGAAAGTTGTTGAAGGAGCCCTGCGCCCATTTGAGGAGCGAGTACCGTTCCAGGTTGCGCTCCATCTCCTTGCCCTCGTTGAGCTCCTGGGCGTAGCACGTTCCGTGATAGTCGGTCTGAACGGAGTGATCGATGGTCAGGTCCACCGGCACCAGCGGGTTGATTTGGGACGGGTTGGAGCCCATCTCCCGCACCGCGTCGCGCATGGCCGCCAGGTCCACGACGCAGGGAACTCCCGTAAAATCCTGCAGCACCACCCGGGCCGGTATGAACGGTATGTCCAGCTCATCGTTCCCGGCCGGGGTCCAGGACAGAAGCTTCTGGACATCGTCCTTGGTCACCAGCACCCCGTCCTCCTGTCGGAGCAGGGATTCCAGGAGCACCTTGATGGAGAACGGGAACCTCTCGATCCCGCCGTCCAGCTTCTTTAGGGAATAATAGCTCAGGGGTCCGTCCTTCAGCTCGAGGACGCTCTTGGTTTGGAAGGAGTCCGCGGTCGGTGCCATCTTTCTCGGATGGCAGTAAGCGAACATGTGCTTAAAACATTGCAGGGGACGGGGGAAAGGATATTATGGCCTCAGGGGCTTGACCCAATTGGATGATTAATCCAACCGAGGGGGACCAGGACGATTCGGAGGATAACTACGGCAGGCATGTCGCGGTCCTCCGGTCCCAGATGTCCAGGGGCAACATCGGCAGCAATGTCGAGTGCGCCCACTATCCATGTCATCATCCCGGGCAGAACTGCACCTTCTGCTTCTGTCCCCTGTATCCCTGCTTGGACCCGGAGCTGGGGGAGTACGTCATATCCAGACGCACCGGAGGCCGGGTGTGGTCCTGTCAGAGCTGCCTCTGGATGCACCGGGACGACGTCGCCGATTCCCTTCTCAAGATGATGCCCGAGGTAGGCGAGAAGGGTCTGGACGAAGGGACCAGGACGTCGCTCAAGGCGGAACTGGAGCTGAAGCACCGGAAGAGGGCCAAGGCCATCATGGTCCTGGGCGCCACCTCCGGAGCGGGAAAATCCCTCCTGGTTACCGCTCTGTGCCGGGCCTACCGCAACCGCGGGATGAAGGTAGCGCCGTTCAAATCGCAGAACATGTCCCTGAACTCCATGGTCACCGCGGATGGCGACGAAATAGCCCGCATCCAGGACCTGCAGGCCCGAGCGGCCGGCACCCGTCCTCGGGGAGAGCTCAACCCAATTCTGCTCAAGCCCAAGGGCGGGGTGACCTCCCAGGTGATCGTGGAAGGGAGACCTTACAAGGACTGCACGGTGCAGGAGTACTATTCACGGTTCGTACTCGAGGAGGCACCGGCGATCATATCCCGCAACCTGGAACGGCTGTTGCGCTCGAACGATGTGCTGGTGATCGAGGGAGCCGGCTCACCAGCCGAGATCAACCTGCGGGGAAAGGACATCGCCAACATGTACGTCGCGAAGCTGGCCAAGGCCGATTGCCTTCTCGCCGTCAACATCGACTGGGGCGGCGCTTATGCCTATGCGGTCGGCACGCTCATGCTGCTGGAGGACGAGGAACGGGAATTGTTCAAAGGTGTGCTCATCAACAACATGTATCCCGGAGGCGGGTCCCTGGGAGATTCCCTGGAGCTGGTGGAGAGAATGACCGGGGTACCGGTGCTGGCGGTGCTTCCGCATGTGGCCTCCCTTTATCTGCCGGTCGAGGACTCCATGGACCTCGACCAGCGCGACGATGGCAGCGGGGGAACGGTGGTGGCCGTGGTCCGCCTGCCGATGATATCCAACTTCACTGACTTCGACGCGCTGTCCCTGGAGGAAGGGGTGAAGGTGATCTACGCCAGAACGCCGGAGGAACTGGTATCGGCGGACGCCATCATTTTGCCCGGAACGAAGAACACCGTGCAGGACCTCATCTGGCTGAGGGAGAGCGGCATGGCCGAGGCGATCCTGGCCAAGGCTGGCGCGGTCCCGGTCCTAGGCATTTGCGGCGGTTATCAGATGCTCGGCCGCAGGATCATCGACGCGCACGGACTAGAGGGCAGCGGTCCCTCCGAGATGGAGGGGCTGGGACTGCTGGACACGGTCACCTATTTCGATACATATGACAAGAGGACGGTCCAGGTCAGCGGGTCGCTCGCCGATGGGGGCGAGGTGCGTGGATACGAGATACACATGGGTCGGACCGAGAGTGCCGAAGGAGCGTTGTTCCAGCTTCATCCGGACCGGCGGCCGGAAGGCTCCTGGGACCGCAAGCGAAAGGTGATGGGCTCGTATATGCACGGGTTGTTCGACCTTCCGGCCTTCCGCGGCCTCTTCCTTTCGATGATCGAACGCCACGAAGGCGCCAGGACCAACGGCACGGACCACGACGCGGAGATCGAAACCTCCCTGGACCGGCTGGCGGCGATGATCGAGGAACATCTGGACCTTGATGCTCTGCTCGGAGGTGATGGTCATGGTGCGTAAGCTCATGGTCCAAGGTATCACGTCCGGGGCCGGGAAGACCACCCTCACCGCCGCGCTGTGCCGTCACTTCGCCTCGCACGGAACGGACGTCGCTCCGTTCAAGGCGCAGAACGTCTCGCTCAACTCCTTCGTTACCAGGGACGGCAGGGAGATGGCGATATCCCAGGCCTATCAGGCCTGGGCCTGCGGGATGGAACCGTCGGCGGACATGAACCCCATCCTGATCAAGCCGAAAGGCAACGGGCAATGCCAGGTCGTGCTTCGCGGAAGACCCTGGAAGGACCTGGGACCGGGAGGGAGCACTGCCGAGGTCATCACCATGCTGAGGGAACAGGTGCTGTCGGCGTTCCACGACAATGCTTCGGGAAGGGAACTGGTGCTCATCGAGGGGATGGGCTCCCCGGTGGAGATGAACCTCAAGGAGAAGGACGTCAGCAACATGTGGCTGGCCAAGGCCACGCGTGCCCCGGTCGTCCTTGTCGGGGACATCGAGAAGGGAGGCGTCTTCGCCGGCATCTACGGAACGTATCTGTTGATGGACGAGGAGGAGCGGGACCTGCTGAAGGGGTTCGTCATCAACCGCTTCCGGGGGGACGCCTCGATACTGAGGGAAGGCATCGAGGAGCTAGAATCACGCATGGAGATGCCCTGTCTGGGCATCCTGCCCCTGGTCCGGTTCAGCGCTCCGGCCGAGGATTCCATGGACCTGACCAGGCCCTCGGGAAATGGCTGCGGTTCCGGTGACATCAGGCAGCGCTGGATGCGCGAGCTGGATGGGGTATTGGAAAAATGGGAAGGGGCCTGGGACCTGGACAAGGTCCGCGGCCTTTTGGATATGGTTTGACCGTCTCAGAGGCGGTTACCGCACTTCGGGCAGAACTGGGCGCCCGGTTCGTAAGCGGCCCCGCAGCTGCGGCAGGTGTTTCCCTGCTGATATTGCTGAGGGGGCTGCTGATACTGCTGGGGCGGCTGCTGGTACGGCTGCTGATAAGGCTGGTTGCCGTAATAGCCCGTTCCATACTGCGGGCGCTCCTCATACTTCATCAGGAAGTAGATGAGCGCCGCAGGCCAGCACAATATTATCAGGATGATCACGATCACCCAACTGCCAGTGAATTCCTTCGACATGACGTTCCACCTTTTAGCGTTCATCCACTTGAGGAATATTTATCCGTTCCCATATATTTTCAATCTTCAGGCCTTTCCGGTGCCCGTGCGCAACGCGGGTAGGAAACGTATGACGGGCACTCCCTGCAGCGCTTCAGCATCCTCCTTCCCTTGAAGTACTGGAATATCACGATGACCGCGATAATGAACGGATAGACGTAAATCCTCAGCTCCGGCGGGCAGACCAGGGCGGAATAGATGACCAAGGCCAGGCTCGAGCCCAGTATCATGTTGAACAATATGGACCAACCTCGGCCATGGATGTGGAAGCGTAACAATTGGATGGTGAACAGGAACAACGAGGCGTAGAATGCCACCGCGAACTCAGGCTGGACCATGAACAACAGGACGAGAACGACCGCGAAGGTAGGGTAAACGCTAATGCATCCCCGGCAGACCTTACGGCCTCGGATGGTCAGCAGGTGATCGTCGAAGCGGCCGCAGAGCGGGTGGTGGGCCAGCAAGAACGGTTCGTTCCTCAGCTCATCGATGAACTTGATTCCGCCACCTCCTTCCCCTTATGGTACTAGCATGCCACTGATAAAAAGGGACCGCTAACGGCTTTATACTTGGATGATATATCCAATTCTAGTTGGATTATACATCCAACTAACTGATGGTAAGTGAGTCTAATGGATAAGAAGGCGATTATCGCAATAGTACTGGTCGTGGCCCTGGTGGCCGTCGGCACCATAATGGTATTGGGAATGAACCCCTCCGATGGCGAGGGCGACGGGCCGGTCTCGGTCATCGACGCCAATGGGAGGACCGTGACCACAGATGAGATGCCTACGCGCATCGTGTCCTGCTCTCCTTCGTTGACCGAGATGGTCTACGCCATGGGGATCGGGGATAACCTGGTGGCGGTCACCGACTACTGCGACTGGCCGGCCGAGGTGAACGACAAGAAGACCGATGGGACGCTCGCCTCCGTGGGCGGCTACTTCACCCCCAGCGTGGAAGCGGTCCTCGCTGCGGAGGGTGACCTCATCCTTATCGACAAGGGGGTGCAGGCCCAGATGGACATGCTGCCCCTGCTGGACAACGCTGACCAGAACTACATCATCCTGGACAAGGGGACCACCTTCGACGAGGTCTACAAGGCCATGCTGATGGTCGGCGAGATATGCTGGGTCAAGGAGGAGGCGGAGGACCTCATCGATTCCATGAACGACCGTCTGGCCGCCATCGATGACCAGATCGGGGATGATGAGATACCGAGCCTCGCCTTCGCGGTCTGGCTGGACCCCATCTACCCCAGCGGGAATGGAACTTTCGCTGCCGACGTCATGGCGCACGCCAAGGGAGTGAACGTGTACTCCGATCTCACCGGATGGCCCGAGGTGGCGGTGGATTCCATGCTCGACAGGGACCCTGACTACTTGGTGGTGTCCATGATGTACCTGATGTCCCCTGGCGAGGAGATAATATCCGACCTGGAGAACGACACCATCTGGTCGGAGATGTCTGCGGTCCAGAACAAGCGGGTCTACATCATGACCGGACAGGCCGACAACGTGTTCAGCCGCCCCGGCCCGCGAATGGTGGACGCCGTGGAGCTTCTGGCCCAGATATTGCACCCCGAGGTCTTCAACGTCAGCCTGCCCCATGTGATATCCAACGACTATGTGGATTGGGTATCGACCGACGAAGTGGCGGAGGCCGAGGCGGTCCCCGCTCAGATGGAGATACTGGCGATGGTGCCGGCAAGGATCGAATGAACACGTCCTCCTTACCCGTGACCCCAGGCGGAATTAAAATATCTGGCCGGTGTTACGGGAAACAACCGACCTCCGGCCGGTGCGTTGCACCGGTCCCGGCGGTCCAACACGGGTGATGCGGAATGGAAGGGACCAAGGCGAGCCGGGCGAAGTTCAAGTTAGCCCTGGTCCTGGGCCTCGGTTCGTTGAGCATCGTCCTTCTTTTCATCCTGTCGCTCACCACCGGCGCCATGGAGATCTCGTTCAACAACGCCATGTCCGGCCTTTGGAACCTCATCCAGAACGGAGGTGCGCACGAGAACACCCAGGAACTGGTCCTCTGGCAGATCCGTATTCCGCGCGCCTTGGGCGTGATCGCCGTCGGTGTCGGGCTATCGGTGGCCGGGGCGGTGATGCAGGCGCTCATCCGGAACCCTCTGGTCGACCCGTACATCACTGGCGTCTCATCCGGTGCGGCATTGGGGGTCACCACCGCGGTGCTGGCGGGAGTGACCATCGCCGGGCTCGGCGTTTATCTGACTCCCATCATTGCCTTCATCGGAGCGGTGATGGCGTTCCTGTTCACCATGCTTCTGGCCGAAGCCGCTGGAGGCCGGTCCATCAGCTACGTGCTGGGCGGGGTGATCGTGGGGATCGCTTTGCAGTCAGGGACGACCATTCTGATGTACTTCAACGCCGACCGTCTGCACAGTGTGCTATACTGGCTTTTCGGTTCGTTCTCTACATTGAACTGGCAAAAGACATCGATCATCATCATTTGCGTTTCAGTGCTGTCGATCATCATGCTCCTCTACGCCAAGGAGCTCAACGTCATCCTCCTGGGGGATGAGCAGGCGCAGCAGCTGGGCATGAACGTCAAGCGTTTCAAGACCGGTATGTTCGTTCTGGTGGCCGCTCTGGCGGCGGTCTGCGTGGCCTTCACCGGGATCATCGGGTTCGTCGGCCTCATCGTCCCTCACCTGGTCCGGATGCTGATAGGCGGCGATCATCGTCTGTTGCTGCCGGCCTCCATGGTCGTCGGGGCAAACATTCTATTGGTGGCCGACATTGTATGTAAGACCGCGGTGGTCCCCTCCGAGCTGCCGGTAGGCGCCATAATATCGATCATCGGCGCTCCGTTCTTCGGGTACCTGATGATCAGGATGGGCAAGGAATATGTCATGTGACGACGAGCTGACGGTGAAGGTCGACAACATATCCTTCAGCTACGGCGCCAAGAAGAGCCTCTGCCCCCGGACCTTAAAAGGCATAACCATAGACGCCAAGAAGGGGCAGCTCATCGGGATCATGGGTCCGAACGGTTGTGGAAAGACGACCTTCATGCGCTGCATCAACAAGGTGCTCAAGCCGCAGGAGGGAGCGATATACATAGACGGCAAGGACCTGGACCGCCTCAAGATGATGGAGGTGGCCAAGATTTGCGCCAACATCCCGGCGGACGTGCCGGACGATTTCCATCTGTCCGTGGAGGAGTTCGTTGCTCTAGGACGTTATCCCTTCGTCACCGGCATCTGGTGGGAGGGGGAGAAGGACGAACAGCTGGTCCGCGATGCCATGAAGGCGTACCACGTCACTCACCTCAAGGACCGCAAGCTGGCCGAGCTGAGCAGCGGGGAGAAGGCGAGGGTGTTGCTGGCCAAAGGCGCCGTCCAGCAGCCGAAGATCCTTCTGGCGGACGAGCCGAGCGCGCACCTGGACCTCAAGTTCAAGCTGCAGGTGATGCAGGCCCTGAAGGACCTCTCCCGGCAGGGCGTGACGGTCATAACCGCCTCGCACGACATCAACCTGATCGCCAAGTACGCCGATCTGGTCATAGTCATAAGCGACGGCGGGATAATCAGCTACGGGCCTCCGGCGGAGGTCATCAACGAGGAGATCATCCGCGCCGTGTACGGCGTGGAGGTCACGGTCATCCGGGATAACGGCGAACTGTACGTCATCCCGCTGAGGCCGGCGGACCCGGAGAAGGGCGACGATGAAGATACAAGACCTTGTGAAAAAGGAATTGTTGCCGATTAAGCGGCCGGTGCACGGGGGGCAGGGCTGGAAGCTTCCTGGGGTGGAGGACTTCAGCCATAACCTCAACCCGTACGGGCCGCCAGCGGAGCTGCCGCGCCTGGTGGCGGAGGCCTCCCAGCATCTAGGTCATTATCCGGACGACACCGCGGCGGAGTTCCGGGAGGCGGTGGCTAGGCTTCACAACGTTTGGCCGGAGAACGTGATCGCCGGAGCTGGTTCGGCCGAGCTCATACGATTGTTCCCTGAGGTTTTCCTATCTCGAAAGGCGAGGGTGATAATTCCCAGGCCGACCTTCTCCGAGTACTCGCACGCCTGTCGGATGCAGGGGGCGAACATACTGGACGTGCCGCTGACCGAGGGCGAAGGGTTCCGCCTGGACATGAACGCCATCCGGGAGAAGCTGCCCCTGGCCCGGGCGCTATATATCTGCAATCCCAACAATCCCACCGGGACGGTCGAAACGAAAAGGCGCATCATGGAACTGGTGGACGAGTGCGAGGCGGCCGGCAAGCTGGTGTTCCTGGACGAGACCCTGCTGGAGCTGGTGGACGAGCACGATAGCGTATCGTGCATGTCCGAGGTGCAGAGCCACGAGAACCTGTTCATCATCTCCTCGTTGACCAAATCCTTCGCCATCCCGGGCATGCGCGTCGGTTACGGCGTGGGCGGCGTGGAGATCGTGGACATGATGGAGCGCGCCCGGTTATCCTGGAACCTGGGCGTGATCGAGCAGTACGTCGGCGCTCGGTTACTGCGCGACCATCGGGACCACGTGCGCAAGGCGGCGCGGATGATGGCCTCCGAGCGGGCACGGATAAAAAGGGCGGTGGACGGCACCGGGCTATTCTCACCGCTCCCGGACCAAAGCTTCTTCTTCTTCACCCGGGTCAACGACCCCAAGATGTCCGCCCAGGACGTGGTCGAGCATCTCCTCCCCCGCAAGGTGCTGGTTCGCGATTGTTCGACCTTCGGAAGGCCCTTCGACAAGTTCGTCCGCTTCAGCGTGAAGACGCCGGAGAAGAACGACCTTCTGATCTCGGCCATGGAGGAGACGGCCAGGGAGATCCGCAGCACGGCGTTCGGGGCGAGGATACATGTTTGAGCTGGTCCCCTACGCGTTGCTGACGGTGATCGTAGCATTGCTCATCGACCGCTTCGTCGGTGAACCGCCCAACGCCTTGCATCCGGTGGTCTGGATGGGCAAGGTGATATCCTTCTTCGATAGGCGCATCTCGCGCGGGCATCCCCGCCGGGAACGTTCCCTCGGGATAATGATGGCGACGGCCGTCATCCTGCTTTTCTCGTTCCTGGTCCTGCTGCTCATGGCCCTGGTGCGCGACTTCCTGGGACTACTGGCATGGGCCATCCTCGGCGGGATATTGCTGAAGACCATGTTCGCCATGGCCGCGATGGGCAAGCACACCGAGCCGGTTCGCGAGGCGCTTCTGGCGGGAGACCTGGAGCTTGGGCGTGGCAAAGCGGCCATGATGGTCTCCCGGGACGTGAGCCAATTGGACAAGGAACATGTCATCTCGTGCGCGGCGGAGAGCGCGGCGGAGAACACCGTGGACTCCATTTTCTCTCCGCTTTTCTACTTCGGGCTCCTGGGGCTCCCGGCCGCGGTGGCCTACCGGGCCTCCAACACCCTGGATGCCATGGTCGGCTATCTGAACGATAAATATCGTCACGTCGGATGGTTCTCGGCGAAGCTGGACGACTGCACGAACTTCGTCATGGCCCGGGCGGCGGTGCCCTTCATCCTGTTGGCTTTGTTCATCCTGGGCAAGGACTGGAGGGCCGGCTGGAACGCCTCCAAGAAGTATCACGATCAAACGTTATCGCCGAACAAGGGGTGGCACATGTCCGCCTTCGCCGGAGGGCTGGGGATACGGTTCGAGAAGATCGGCTGGTACGTCATGGGCGACGGGCCGCTTCCCTCGGACCCGGAGGTACTGCGGGACACCATAAAGGTCATGACCATGGCCTCGTATCTCTTCGTGCTCGCGGTGGTGGTTCCGCTCTACCTTCTGGTAGGGGTGGAGGCGCAGGTGTTCCTGGAGGACCAGCTGTTAGGGTTCATAGGTGTTTGAGATGAAACTGAGCGAAGTGCGGATCGAGAAGGGCGTGGTGGACGGACACAAGTATGTGGCGATACGGTTACCATGCCGCCTGCGCACTCTGGCGTCAACGATATTGAACGGGGGGCTGGGGGAGACCGACTCGGTGCTGATGCTGCAGGTGTCCCTGCACTACGATCACGCCGACCCGGTGGAGCACATGCGCTCCCTGCTGCCCCGGTTAGGGCTTCCCTCCGATACGGTCTGCTTCATGACCGCCGCCGAGCTGGACAAGGCCTTCTGCTCCAAGGGTCTTCAGCAGAACGGGTCGGAGGCGTTGGCGTTCGTCAGCGCCGGGATATCCAACGCCATCCGCGCCGGGGAATCCTCGCGCGAGGGCAGCGTCCCGCACCGCCAGGTGGGGACGATCAACGTGATGGTGGTCACCGATGAGCCGTTGGACGACTGCGCTCTTGCCAACGCCGTAATGACCGTGACGGAGGCCAAGGCCGCGGCGCTGCAGGACCATCATATCCCGGGAACGGGAACGACCAGCGACGCGGTGCTGGTGATGTGCCCGTCCGAGGGGAAAAAGTGCCTGTGGTCCGGAAGCTCCTCCGATCACGGCATCGCCATGGCCGTGGCGGTGCGTTCGGCGCTCGGCGAATCCATAACCAGGTGGAAAGGGGCCAACGGGGACTCCGTGCACTTCCTGAGACACCTGGCCATCCGCGGGATCACCTATGACGACATGTGGGGCGCGGTCAAAGAGATGAACGCCCTGGACCCGGCCTGGGACGAGAACGCCATCCGCAAACGGTTCGAGAAAAAGCTGGAGACGCTGGCCAAGGACGTGAACGTGAACGCCCTGCTGACCGCGGCCATGCTCCTGGAGGAGAAGGGGCGGTACGGGCAGCTCTACGGGCTCAACGAGGAAAAGTTCCAGGAGGACCCGGTGCACCTGCTGGCCGACGAGCTGCTTGGGATAGCCCTCGCGGAGTACATCGGCGGTTCCAAGTGCGTGTTCGAGTACATCCGCTACGACAAGAAGAAACCGGGGATACTGTCCAAGCTTGGCCCGTTCATGGATGATATCGTGGCCTCGCTCATCGGCGCCACCATGTCCACCATCTACTCGGAGATACTGGAGGGAGAGGGACGTCTGTCCTAGGCGCGCTCAAGGCCGCTCTCACCATGTTCACGGTCATCCCGGCCAAGGTGGACGGCAGGGACGTGGATGAGCTAGCTGGAAAGTTCTATCTCATAGTCTTCATCGGAGCGCTCTATGGCGTCCTGGCCTCGGGGATGTTCTACCTTGGGGAAAGCTACCTTTCCACGGTCGTCCTGGCCGCCATGGTCCTGGCCCTGTTCCACCTGCTCAATCGCTTCCTGCATCTGGACGGACTGAGCGATTTCGGGGACGGGATGGTCTGCGGCGGCAACGCTGAGCGTAGGATGGCGGCCATGAAGGACTCCAAGACCGGTGCCGGCGGGGTCGGGTACGCGCTCGTTTTCACCATATTGAGCTTCGCCGCCCTCGCTTCGCTGACCGGGAAGGCCGAGCTGCTCTTCCTTCCGCTCATCGCCGAGATTATGAACAAGAACGCCATGGTGTTCTGCGCCTTCGGCGGCAAGGCCCGGGAGGGGCTTGGAAATGCGTTCGTCTCCAATACCAAGGGCAAGCAGGCCGCGGCCTCGCTGCTGCTATCTATTGTACTGGCCTTCGCCCTGGTCCTATTGGCATGCCTGCCCACCTCGTACTGGGAGCTTGACGAGATGGCCATGTTCACCATCGTCGGCGGGGTCGTCAGCGCCACCGTCGGAATGATGGTCAGCAGGATCGCCATGAAGAACTTCGGGGCGGTGAACGGCGATGTGATGGGCGCCACCAACGAGATCGACCGGCCGATAGTTCTGATCGCCATGCTGCTGCTGGTGGCCCTATGAGCGTGGCCGCGCTGATCACCGCCGGGGGGCGGGGGACCCGGATAAGGGAGCTGGGGACGGAGAAGCCCATGGCCATGCTGTACGGCCGGCCCATGGTGGACCACGTGCTGGAGCAGATGGTGCTGGTGGACGAGATATCCTCCGTCTACGTTTCAGTGAGCGACAACGTCCCCAGGACCAGGCAGCACCTGGTGGACATGGGCGTACGGACCATCGAAACGTCCGGGACGGAGTATTGCCACGACCTGATACAGGCGGCGGAGGGCATCGCCGAGGAGCACATCTTCATCTGTCCGGCCGACCTGCCGCTGCTGAGGGCGGACCTGGTGGCCGACATCGTCAAGGAATATCTGAGAAGAAAGGAGCAGTCCCTGACCGTAGGCATACCTTTGGAGAGGGCACTGGAGTTCGGGGTCGACGTGACGTTCTATGAGAACGTGGAAGGCCGTCCGCTGATGCCCTGCGGGGTCAGCGTGGTCGATCGCCAACGAATGCTCACCCGGGAATACCTTCCCGGCGGTTACTACCTTGCCGACACTCCGGACGTAGCCATCAACGTGAACACCGTCTCCGACCTGAGGAAGGCCGAGAAGGTGCTGCACCAGCGGCTCACTTGCCCATGATCCTCATGAGCTGGACGTAGTTCTCCTCGACCTTGGCCAGCATCTCGCCCTTGCCGATCCTGCCCTGGGAGGCCAGGAACGCGGCCACGGAGATACCGCCGGCGCCCACGCCCTCCTTCACCAGTCCCTTCTCGTAGACGTTCAGGCCGTCGTGCTTGGACGGACCGAAGTCCAGGTCCGCGGCCAATATCGGTACGTTCCCGATCTGCCGGACTATCGAGCGAACGTCGGAGGTGCGGTCGTTGACGATCCACTTGGTGGTTCCCAACGCGATGTTGGCCAGGGATCCCGGGGCCAGCCCCTTGACCATGGCCATGACCGCGGCCATCTGGGTGCCCCCGGCCATGATCACCGGGATGCTCTCCGCCGCTCCCGCTACGACGCCGGCAGCGGCGGGCATCATGGGATCGCCCACCGCCTGGGCCGCCTTCAGCGGGTCGGCCTTCATCTCCTCCTTGCTGAAGGGGGAGTTGGAGATCCCTTCCATGACGATCTTCTCTTTGAGGGAATGGGGATTGTCGATCATCGAGCTGGACACCTTACCCTGTCCATCGTATCCCATGGCCATGAGCACCGCCAGAGCGGTCGTCGTCCCGCCGGCTATGCTTTCCCCGATGACCAGATACTCGCTGCCCTTGGCCATCTCCCTGCCTAGAACCACGCCGTTCTCATAGACCCGGCGAGGGTCCTTGAGGGCCTTTCCGGTGCGGATGTCCTCGCCCGGTACTCCTTCCAGCTCGAAGTAAGGGGTGTGCGGTCTGACCCGAACCCCGCTGTTGATGGCGAAGGTGGGCATGGACACCAGCTGCAGGGCGCTCATGGTGATTATTCCCGGGGTAGGGACGCCAGTGGGCGTCACCGGAACGCCGTCGATGCACTTGCAGCGGCCGTAATGCAATAGCTCCACGTCGGCCGCGGGGGTGAAGTCGGTTATCTCCGGTACCGCGCCGGCCGCGGACACCCCGGGGATCTTAGCCGTTTCCGTGTTCCCGATGACCACGGCATAGGTCGGGAGCTTGCCCCAGACCCTCTCCACGAATTTCCTTCCCGCCTGCTCCTCCAACGCGTAGATGATGTCCGCTTTATGCATGATAAGGACCTCTGGATTAGACGCAACGATTAATTGGTTGTATCATCCAACTCAATGCGAAGAAGATATTTAACTTATTCCCGAGGTTGGAAAAGATGGGAAAGGTCAATCCTCGAGGATGGTGTCCAGCAGCCTTCCCAGCGGAACGTTCTCCCCGCCGTTCTCGTGGAATCCGTCCTTTCCGTGCCCGGTCCACCGCCCTCCGCGCACGGCGTAGGGGACCTTCATGCGCATGTGCTCCCCGGTGACGGACGAGGCGCCGTGATCGATGAGCAGCGCCACCTGGCATTCCCGGAAGCGCTTCTCGTAACGCATCAGCTCCCGGTCGATCTCCTCGATCAGCTTCAGCTTGTTCTTGGGATTGCACTTGTGGCTGATGTCGTCGGTCTCCTCGATGTGCAGGAACACGTCGTCCGTATCCAGGGCCTGGGCGGCGACCTTGATCCCCTCCTTGAAGCCAGGAACGCGAACGGTCTCCATGCCCAGGAACTTGCCCACGCCCAGTGCGGAGGGGCTCTTGGAGATGACCATCAGGTCCGGGACCTTGGATATCTCCCGGCGGACGTCCACGGCCACCTTCCCCAGTCCTCCGCCCCAGGGCAACAGGGCGATACCGCCGGTGCTCTCCCGGACGCCCTTGGCGAAATCCAGGAACGGGCCGAGGTCCTCGGAGCTGATCCGGGCCGGTCCGGGCGGTTTCGGCAAGGCAAGTATCTCTTCACCTTTCACGGTCAGAACACCTTTTCCGCCGTGATAGGCCAGGATCTTGGGGTCCATGCCCGCCAGCTTGGAACGGTTCTTGATTATCGCCCGCTGCAGGAACATCTCCTCGTCGCAGGTGATGTTGTAGTACCATTCCACGTTGTGGTCGTGCACCTTGGCCGGGGTCATCCGGTAGGCGACCCTGCCCTCGCCTATGGGAAGCTCAAGGCCATAGGCCTCGATCACTCCCCGGGGAATGTCGTAAGGCTTGCCGGTGAGCAGTTCAAGAAGGAAGGTATGGGTGTAATCCTTACCATCGGTGGTGCCGACCTTCCCCTCGCGGGCCACTCCGTCCAAGAAGTCCTTTCGGGCCGCCTCCAGGGGAGTTCGGTTGTTGAATATCGATATGCGCTCGTCAGCCGCGCCGTCCAGCAGGATGATAAGCTTTCTCATTTAACAGGCCTGACGCTTCCGAATGGCCTTGGCCATATAATATCTGTTGGTCGTATCCTCCAACCCGGGGCATCCATATATTCCCCGAAGGCCATCCCCGCGGTCATGGACCGGTCCGGGAACCAAGGGAGGGAGCACCGGGTCGGGCTTCCGCCGATCGTCGGTCCCCGACCAAAGGCGCTCATGCTGGGGACCATACCAAGCGTCCGATCCGCCCAGAAAGGACAGTATTACGGCAACCCCCTGAACCACTTCTGGCGGCTGATGTCGGAGGTTTGCGGCGAGGGCTTGATCGAGGATTACCAGGGCAGATGCGATATGCTGAAAAGGCACGGCATCGCCGTCTGGGACGTGCTGGCCGAGTGTGACATCCGGGGCAGCGGGGACCACACCATCACCGATCCGGTGCCTAACGACCTCTTGACTTTTCTAAAAGATCATGACAGCATATGTCACATTTTCGTGAACGGCAGGACCGCCTTCAAGTTCTATCTCAAATTTTGTGATATGGATCACCGAGGGAACGTCGCCGTGCTTCCCTCGTCCTCACCGGCCAACGCCATGAGGTTCGCCGATCGTCGTCAGGCATGGATGGCGGTCCGGGAGGTCCTGAGGTCCTAACGCCCGGTCCGGGACAAGGCCACCGCGCACTGCCCGGTGGATATGCACCCGTCGCCGTTGGGGGTCAGGTCATGGCAGACGAACTTGAGGTCGTGGGATTCCACCAGCTCCTTGGCCCAGGTGGAGATGGCCCGGTTGTAGCTCACGCCGCCGCTCAGACCCACATGCTCGATGCCCTCGTCCTCCGCCCTTTCGGCCGCTATCTCCACCAGTCCGCGCACCATGGCGTGCACCATGCTGCCGGCCCGGTCGGCCTTGCCGCCGCGCGCGTCCATCATATGCCGGAACATGGCCGGGGTGTCGATGACGTTGCCGTGACGAACCGTGGGAACAAGGTCCAGATGCCGGGCCTCGTTCAGCCATCTCTCCAGCTTCATGGCCGGCTCACCGTCGTAGCTGCGGTACTGGCAGATGTCCAGGTAACAGGAGATGCCGTCGAGCACCCGACCGAACGAGGTGCTCGTCCCGGACCGGGGCATCATCTTGCGGAACAGTTCCCGCTCGTTCTCCTTGAAGTAATCCGGTCCGTTCCCGGTCATCTCGGCCAGGGCGAAAGCTATTCTGCGCACGTCGTAAACGGCCTTCTCCCCGCCCAGGAGCGGCACCTCCCTCAGGTGTCCGACCCGGCGATACTCCTTCAGGTTCGAGAGCAGCACCTCGCCGCCCCAGGCCACTCCGTCGTCGCCATAGCCGGTGCCGTCCACGGTTATGGCGACCATCTCATCCAGTTTCGATTCCACCAGCAGGGCGGCGGCGTGGGCGTGGTGATGCTGCACCTCCACCGGCTCGATCCCGCTCTCCTCGGCCCAGCGCTTGGCCAGCCGTCTGGTCGAATGGCCGGGGTGCAGGTCCATGCCGATGGCATCTAGCTTTTCCGCTCCGAGCAGCCTCCTCAGATATTTCAGGCTCTCCTCCAGGAACTCCAGCACCCCCGGCGAGGTAGCGTCGCCGATGTACTGCGTGGCGTACAGCCGCTTTTCAAAGGAGAGGGCGCCGGCCAGGCCTTCCTGGGCCCCCACGCCGACCGCCACGCCATCTAACGGGATATCGATATGCGAGGGGATGTGGCCCCTGGACTTTCGAACGTAGTAGGTCTTGTCCTGGAACGAACGGACCACCGAGTCGTCGCAGCGGTTGACGATCTCCCGGTTGTGCATGAGGTACATGTCCGCTCCCAACGCCAGGGCGTCCGATTCCCGCAGCACCATCGGCTCACCGGGAACATTGGCCGAGGTCATCACCAGGGCATCCTCCTTCAGATGATGGAACAGCAGGTGCTGCATCGAGGTGTAGGGAAGGAAGGCCCCTATGGTGTCCAGCCCGGGGGCGACCAGCTCCGTCACCTCGTTGTCGACCTTGGGCACCAGCACGATTGGCCGATGGCTGGAGGTCAGCAGCGCCAGGTCATGAGCCGACGGCCTTCCGTATCGCTCTAACGCCTTCAGGTCCCGGACCATGATGGCGAACGGCTTCTCCCTCCGGCGGTACCACTCGCGCATATGCGAGAGCTGGTCCAAGGTGCAGCACAGGTGCATCCCGCCCCAGTTCTTGGCCACGCCGATGCTCCCCTGATGCAAGCGGAGGGCGAACTTCTCTATCGGTCTCTCACCGTCCCGCAGGCCTTCGCGGTCCAGCAGATAGTAGCGGGGCCCGCAGACCGGGCAGGTGACGGTCTGATGATGGAACCGCCGGTCGTCCGGGTCACTGTACTCCTTTTTGCATTCAGGGCAGAGCGGGAACGGGCGCATGGACGTCTTGTCGCGGTCGTAGGGCAGGTCCTCGATGACCGTGAAGCGCGCCCCGCAATCGGTGCAGTTGGTGAAAGGATAGAGATAACGCCGGTCGGAGGGATCGAACATCTCCTTCAGGCACGCATCGCAAACGGCGGTGTCGTTAGGGATCCCCACGCCCCTGGTGCCTTGCTGGCTGGGAACGATCCTGAACCCCATGTCCCGAAGTTCGGAATCGGGAAGGCCGTCGGATATCGCGACGTCGTCCAGACGGGCCAGGGGCGGCAGCGCTTCCCGGAGCCGCTTGACGAACTCCGCGGCGTCCCCGTCGATCTCGATGACCACGTTGGATCCGTTGTTCTGCACGTAACCGTGGAGGCCCATGGACCTTGCCAGGCGGTGGACCGTCGGCCGGAAGCCGACCCCCTGGACCACTCCTTTCACGGTTATCCGCATGCCTCTTTCCATCCAGACCCGGATATATATTCCTTGTCAGTCCGTACCGCACGAGGCATAAATATCCGTAATCCGTTCCGAAGGGGGATAGCATGAGCGAGGTACCAGAGGGACTCCACTACACCAAGGACCACGAATGGGCTCAGGTCGACGGCGACGTCGCCACCGTGGGCATCACCGACCACGCCCAGGGCGAGCTCACCGAGTTCGTATACGTCCAGCTTCCCAAGAAAGGCGCGAAGCTGAACAAGGGCGACGTACTGGCGGTGGTGGAGAGCGTCAAGAACACCGCTGACGTATACGCCGCCGTGTCCGGCGAGGTCATCGAGGTGAACGGACCTCTGGACGACGACCCGTCGCAGATCAACAAGTCACCTTACGGCAACGGCTGGATCGCCAAGATCAAGATGTCCGATGTCGGGGAGCTGTCCAAGCTCATGGACGCTTCCGCCTACCGAGAGCACATCGGCGAATAGGTCAGTAATCCAGGTAGATGTTGTGGGCCTGGCATTCCGCCCGCAGCCGCTCCACGAAGGCGTCCTCGTCCTTCAGGAGCTCCTTGACCGCCGCCCAGGTCTGGGTGCAGTCCTTGTACTTGACGCCGACCATCTCGTGGATTATCATGTCGACCCGTTTTCTGTTGTCGATATCGATCTGCAGCCCTGCCCTTCTGAACACGGGGTCGAGATGCCGGAAGTAGCAGGTCATGGCAAATAGTATGTGCTTGAAACAAATAAAAATGTTTCAGTTCCCTGCGCAGGAAAAGAACGCAGGGGCTGTTGTATGTCGGTATCGCCTCTTAGGCACCAGCATCGGCAAGGACGCTCCCGCAGGAGCACTTCTTCCTCTCTTCGGGTATCTTGGGTATGGTGGCCGAGAGCAGCTGGCGGATCTTGTCCATGTTCTCCGACATGGTCCTGAGGATGGTGGACGTATCGACCGGATGATCGGCCCAGACGTCGTAATCGGTGATCATGGCCAGGCTGGTGTAGCACATCTCCATCTCCCGGGCCAGGGCGCATTCCGGCGCTAACGTCATTCCGATGACGTCGGCGAACGCGCGGTACATCCTGCTCTCCGCTCTGGTGGAGAACCTCGGCCCCTCGATGCAGACGTAGGTGCCACCGTCGTGCACCGCTACCTTGGCCTTCTTGGCCTCCTTGGCGAAGAGGGCGTTCATCTCCGGGCAGAAGGGGTCGGCCGCGCCGATGTGCACCGTCTTCGGTCCGTCGAAGAAGGTGTACTTGCGGGATTTGGTGAAATCAATGAACTGGTCCACCAGCACGATCTCCCCGGGCTTGAACTCCTCCTGCAGGGAGCCGACCGCGCAGGGCGATATGATGCGTTCCACGCCGATCTGCTTCAGGGCGTAGATGTTGGCGCGGTAGTTGATCATGTGCGGTGGTATCACGTGGCCGCGTCCGTGCCGCGGAAGGAACGCCACCGGGACCCCTTTGAGCTCCCCGACCTGGATCTCGTCCGAGGCCGTACCGTACGGGGTATGCGGGCGTACCGTTTCCTTGAGCTCGAACATCTTGGGGTCGTAGACCCCGGTCCCACCGATTATGCCTATCCTTGCCTTCATGGTGCTCCTGCCGGATAGTCAACTGGGAAGTTATAAATTGAACGCCGCCGGTCATTTCGGCTGGATGTATTAACGGCGTAAATACTTCGATGGGGGCGAACCAAGCTACCAAACCTTATTTTATGTCCTTTTAAATCTCCGGAAGGGAGTTCAAGATGGAGAAGAGCGAGGTCAACCCTATATGGGCGTGCAGGGCGTTTCCGGCCTTCCCGGTGGTACTGGCCACGGTCAGCGATGGGAACGGGAACCAGAACATAATCACCGTCGCCCTGGTCCACATGTTCTCCTTCAACCCGCCGGTGCTGGGCATCGGCATATCCCCGGCAAGGCACAGCTACGAGATGCTCGAGGCCTCGGACGATTTCTCCATCAACATACCCGGCAAGGAGCTGGTGGAGGAGGTCCTCTACTGCGGGCAGCGCTCCGGTCGTGACGTCAACAAGTTCGAGGACTGCGGTTTCGAGCCCCGTCCGGGGAAGAAGATCAAGGCGGCGCTCATCGACGAATGCGCGGTGAACCTGGAATGCGTCAAGCGCCAGAGGATCGATGCCGGCGACCATATCTGGTATCTGGGCGAGGTGGTGCGCGCGGAGATGGCCAAGGAGGCCGACCGCGAGAAGTCGCTGATGTACTGGTCCGGGGAGTTCCGGGTCCTTGGGGACGTAATAAGGAGACGCTGAAAAGCTTTAATACCGTCCCGCTCCCGTTCTAATCCGGGTGTTATTCTGGTAAGCATGGACGACAAGGTGGACCTGGACCACATGGGCGCGGTCATGTCGCTCCCTCCGGCGCCGGTGGTGCTGGTGGGGGTGGGGGATAAGGAGAAGAACATAATCACCGTCGGAATGTTCAACGTTTTCTCGGTCCGCCCGCCGATCGTGGGCATAGCGGTCACCACCTCAAGGCACAGCTACAAGCTGCTGGAGGAGAACGAAGAGTTCACCATCAACATCCCAGGCAAGGAGCTGATGGAGCAGGTCATCGCCTGCGGGGAGAAGAGCGGGGCGGACACGGACAAGTTCAAGCTTACTGGGCTCACGGCGGTCAAGGGCAAGAGGACCAAGGCGCCGCGCATCGCCGAGTGCCTGATCAACATCGAGGTGAAGAAGACCCGGTCCTTCGAGGTCGGCGATCACACCTGGTATCTGGGGGAGATCAAGCACACCGACATCGTGGAAAAATACGACCGCAGCCAGGCGCTGCTCTACTGGGACGGGGAGTTCTGGACCCCCGCCGCCAAGCCGCTCAAGGTGCTAAGGCCCGAGTGAGGGCTGGACCGCCTTGGCGAAGGAGCCGAAGATGCGAACGCAGGAGGCGCTCTCCCGGAGAACGGAGAGCGCTTCCGCCACCTTTCCCTCACGGGCGTCACCGTCCAGGTCCAGATAGAACACGTACTCCCAGGTCCGGCCGTGCCACGGCCGCGACTCCAGCTTGGTTATGTTCACGTCGTGCGTGGCGAAGGCCTTCAGGCACTCGAACAGCGCTCCCGGCCGGTTCTTGGTGGTGAAGGCCAGGGCGGTCTTGTTGCCCTTTTCGCTGGATGCTACACGCGAGAGGACGAAGAAGCGGGTGATGTTGTTCTTGACGCTCTGCACGTCCTCCAGCAGCACCTTCATCCCGTAGGTCGAGGCGGCCCGGCGGGAGGCGATGGCCGCCTCCTCCCTCATCCCCCGTTCCTTGACCATGCGCACCGAGCCGGCGGTATCGAACGCCGGCACCTTCTGCCATTCCGGGTGCGAGGTCAGCAGGTCCCGGCACTGGGCCAGGGCCTGGGGGTGGCTGTACACGCGGCTGATGTCCTCAAGCTCGGCCTCGGGATGGCCGATCAGGCAGTGTCGGATATGCACCATGACCTCGCCCACCACCTTCAGCTCGCTTCTGAAGAGAAGATCGTTGGCGGCGGTGACGCTGCCCTCGATGCTGTTCTCCACCGGCAGCATTCCCAGGTCGGCCCGTCCGGAACGGACGGCGTCGAACAGGTCCACGAACTCCGCGCATTCCATGGTCGATGCGTCAGGGTTCCAGCTGAACACCGCGTCCTCGCTGTACGCGCCCTTGACCCCTTGGAACGCCACTATCATCTCAGCACCCGAACAGTTCCTCGTGGACGGCCTTGGTGGCCTTTTCCAGGTCTCCCTCGTCCACGGTGAAGTGGTAGGCCACCAGCGAGGCGCCGGCGGATATCAGCCCCACGTTCACTCCCTCCTTGGCCACCGCCTTGAAGACCCGGGAGGCCAGCCCCTTGTGATGACCGAGACCTTCACCGACGATGCACATCAGGGCGAAGTTGGTGTGGGTCTCCACGCGGGTGGCGCCGGAATCGGCCAGCACCTTCTGGGCCTTGGCCACGTCCTTCTTGTCGACCAGCAGCGCGATGCAGGTCAGAGACGTCACCACGCTGTAGATGTTGATCTCCGCCTCCCGCATGGTGGACGCCACGTCCGCGAGCACTCCAAGCTTATAGCCGGTGCCCTCGCCGAACACCTTCACCAGGGAGAGGTTCTTCATGCAGGATATGGACTTGATGCTCTTGTCCACGTTCCCGGTGCCACCTATCGCGGTGCCTGGGGCCTCCGGCCGGAAGACGTTCTTGACCCGGATCTCGATGTTGCCGGAACGGGCCGGCTCCATGGTCATCGGATGCACGACCTTGGCCCCGAAGTAAGCGAGCTCAGCGGCCTCGTCATAGCTGAGACGGGGGATGGGCCTCGCCGACGGCACGATCTTGGGGTCGACGCTCATGAACCCGTCCACGTCCTTCCAGATCTCCAGGGACGAGGCGCCCATGGCGTTGGCGACGGCGGCCGCGCTGTAATCGCTGCCGTTCCTTCCGAAGACGGTGACGCTTCCTTCCGGGGCGCGCCCGAAGAAGCCGGTGATTATAGGTGTAACATCATCCTGAAGCATCTTCATCAGCTTCGGCCGGATGTTGGAGCGGGTAGCTTCCATGTTGACGGTGGCCGTCCCGTAAAGCCCGTCGGTGATGATGCCCAGTTCGTCCGCGTCCACCGGCCTGGCCTTGGACCCCATCTCGTTGAGCAGGGCGGCCAGCATGATGACCGACAGCCGTTCGCCGAAGCATTGGACGTAATCGCGGATGCGCGGGTTCACCTCCTCGATGTAGCAGGAACCGTAGAGCATGCGCTCCAGCTTCACCAGCTTGGCGATGAGCTCCTCCATGGCCTTGGCCTGACCTTTCTCCGTGCGCAGGGCGTCCTTGACCAGGTCGGTGTGCAATCTGGTGATGTCTTTAATGAAGGCGTCCACGTCCTCCTCGCTGCGCGTGCGAGAAATGAACTGCACCAGCATTTCGGTGACCCCGGTCACGGCGCTGAGCACGACCGCCTTCTTCTCCTTCTCGGCGATGATTATCTCGGCCACCTGGCGCATGCACTCCCCGGTCTTAAGGGACGAGCCGCCGAACTTCAGCACCTTCAGCTGCGCCACCTCCTCTTGATGATGGCCTTGGGCGTCTCGATCAGCGCACGGTCGGCCTCTTCCCTGGTCAATCCGGCCGCCAGGGCGATCTGGGTCGCCGTGGCCAGATCGATGAGGTCCCCGGGCGAGTGAGCGTCGGTGTTGACCACCATCAGCGCGCCGGCCTGCTGCGCCATGCGCGCCACGTGCCCGTTGGTCTTGCAATGCGAGCCCCGGGAGGTGATCTCCAGCGCCACCCCGTTGTCCCGGGCCGCCTGTGCTTCCTCCAGGGTAATAAATCCAGGGTGGGCCAGGATGTCCACGTCAGGGTTCATGACCGCCGCGTAGTTGGTGCCCTTCTCCACCGGCTCGCTGATGGTCTCGCCATGAACGACGACGATCTCGGCGCCCAGCTTCCTGGCCTTGGACACCACCTCGTCGATGCGCCGGGCCGGAACGTGAGTGATCTCCACGCCGGCCAGGACCTTCATGCCCCATTCCTCCGCCAGTTCCGCATCGCGGCGTCCCTCGCTTATCACCCGTTCCAGGTTGCTCAGGGAGGCGTGGTCGGTGAAGGCCAGGTACTTGGTCCCTTTGACAAAGGCGCGGCGGGCGAGCTCGATCGGTAGCAGCTCACCATCGCTCAACAGGGTGTGGGTGTGCAGTTCGGCCCTCATTTTCTCCTCTCCGCCAGCTTCCGGTACACGTCCTCCCACTCGACCTCCATGCCCTCCACCGCCACCATCAGGTGGTAGACCAGGTCGGCCACCTCCCAGGACTGTTCGGCGGGCTTGTGGTCCTTGGCGGCCAGCATGACCTCGCCAGCCTCCTCGACCACCTTCTTGAGCCGCTTGTTCTCGTCGGCGAAGAGCTTGCAGGTATAGCTGTCCTCTCTGGGATTGGCCTGGCGGTCCCGGATGACCCGCAACAGCTGCGGCAGCACGGCCATGGTGCCCTCTATGTCTCCGTAGACCACCTCATCGAAGCAGGACATCCGCTCCAGGTGGCAGGCCACCCCGGTCTGTTTCACCCGGACGAGCAATGCATCGTTGTCGCAGTCCAGCTGCATGGAGACGATCTCCTGCACGTGCCCGGAGGTCTCCCCCTTCTTCCACTGGGACCGCCTGGAACGGGAATAGAAATGGGTGAACCCGGTCCTCAGCATGTCCCGGTAGGCCTGCTCGTTGGCATAGGCCATCATCAGAACCTCGTTGGTCTCATGGTCCTGCACGATGACAGGGATGAGACCGTCCTCGCCGAACTTGGGGCTGCTCATCTCACCTCAACTCCGTTCTCCCTTAGATAGGTCTTGACGTCCCTCACCGTCCACTGGCCGTAGTGGAAGATCGACGCGGCCAAGGCCGCCTCGGCCTTGGTCCCCGTCAGAACGTCCAGGATGTGCTTGGGGGAACCGCATCCCCCGGAAGCGATGACCGGTATGTTGACCGCCTCCGCCACCGCCCTGGTCATGGCGATGTCGTAGCCGTCCTTGGTACCGTCGGCGTCCATGCTGGTCAGGAGTATCTCCCCGGCGCCCAGGTCCTCAACTTTTCGTGCCCATCGCACCATGTCCATCTTGGCGTCCTTCCGCCCGCCGTGGGTGTACACCGTCCACTCGCCGCCCTGGCGCTTGGCGTCGATGGCCACCACCACGCATTGCGAGCCGAAGTCCTTGGCGCATTCCGAGATTATCTCCGGGTGCTGCACGGCCACGGTGTTGATGGACACCTTGTCCGCCCCGGCGTTGAGGGCGGAGCGCATGTCGTCCTTCTCCCGTATGCCTCCGCCGACGGTCAGCGGCACGAAGAGGCGCTTGGCCGTTTCCTCAACTATATCGAGAAGGGTCTTGCGGCCTTCGGCCGAGGCGGAGATGTCCAGGAAGACGATCTCGTCCGCCCCCTGCCTTTCGTACGCCTCCGCCATCTCCGGCGGGTATCCCACGTCCTTCAGGTCCAGGAACTTGATCCCCTTGACCACCGCCCCGTTCTTGACGTCCAGGCAGGGGATTATGCGCTTGGTCAGGCTCATCCCCTGCTCACCTTGGGCTTGTCCTTGGTGCTCAGCTCGCTCCGGCGCGGTCTGACCGCGGAACGGAGCGCCTTGCCCAGAGCCTTGAACGACGCTTCCACGATGTGGTGCTGGTCGTAGCCGCGGATGACCATGATGTGCATGGTTATCCCGGAGGACATGGCGAAGCTGCGGAAGAAGTGGGCGTAGAGATCGTCCGGGCAGTCCACGTCCGCGTACGGCCTTTCGATTATGTCCACCGCCACCTGGACCAGGGCGTCGTCCATGGGGATGAGGGAAAAGGCCGTCCGCTCGATGGGCGTCTCGCCCAGGCACTGCTTGAGCGTCTTACCTAGAACGATGGCCACGTCCTCCACCAGGTGGTGAACGTCGTCCCCCTTCGCTTCCAGGGTGAGATCGAAATCGGCGTAGCGACCCAAGGTCTCCACCATATGGCGCAGGAACTGCTCCTCGCATTCCACCTTCGTCACGCCCTCGCCGTCAAGGTCCAGCTTCAGCCGGACCTCGGTCTCCCTGGTCTTGCGCACTACCTCGGTCTTGCGGTCCATGGCCTCATCTCCAGATTGCGTTATGATTCAATTTTCCAGTATAAAGTGATAATCCCACCACCGCCTCCTGCACGCCCATGCGCTCAAGGGCCTGCACGTCCCTCTCGTCCGTGACGCCACCGGAGACGATGGTCAGGTGCGGGCATTCGGAGACGAAGGAACGGACCGCCCCCTCGTCGATCCCTCTGGCCTGGCCTTCCACGTCCACGTTGGTGAACAGGACGCCGGCCAGGGGCAGCTCGGCTATGGAATCGAACACGTTACGCAGTTCCAGCGGCGAGTCCTCCTTCCAGCCGTGGGTCTGTATCCGCCCGCCCTTCATGTCCAGGGCCAGGACCATCCGCTTGGGATACTTCAGGGACATCTCCCTGAGCCAGGCGGGGTCCTTCAGCCCCTTGGTGCCGGCGATGACCCGGTCGGCCCCGCAGTCCAGGAAGTACTCGGCCACCTCCGTGGAGCGTATGCCGCCCCCCACCTGCACGGGGACCTTGGCCCTCTCGATGATCTCACGGATGACGGGGGCGTTGTGCCCCCTGCCCAGGGCGGAGTCCAGGTCGATGATGTGCAGTCGTTCGGCCCCTTTCGCCACCCAATCCGCGGCGACGGTCAAAGGGTCGGGCAGGGTCACCTGCTCCGTTCCCGGGACCCCCCCGACCAGCTGCACCACGCGGTGGTCCAGTATGTCCACGGCGGGTATGATCCTCATTTCCTCTCCTCCGCGAAGCGCACGAAGTTGTTCAGGAAGGACATTCCGGCGAAGGAGCTCTTCTCCGGGTGGAACTGCGTGCCATAGGTGTTCGATTTGTGGAAGAGGGTTGGGATCCGTCCGTAGTAATCGGTGTGCCCCACGTCGGAACCGTCCTCCGGTCGGCCGTGGAAGGAGTGGGCGAAGTAGAAGTGGGCGTCGTCCACGCCGCTCATTATCTCGTCGTCCGTATCCACCACGTTCCAGCCCATGTGCGGTATGCGCGGGGCTTTCAACCGAACCACGTTCCCATGCAGGAACCCCAGTCCGGGTCCGCGCCCTTCGGCGCTGCCCTGGAACATGATCTGCATGCCGATGCAGATGCCCAGGCAGGGTACGCCCTCGTTCAGCCTCTGCACGATCTCCTCGCGGTACGGCAGCAGACGCTCCATGGTCCTATCGAAGGCGCCCACGCCTGGAAGCACTATGCATTCCGCCTCCGTCAGCAGGGACATGTCCTCCACCACGTTCACGGCAGCGCCGCAGTTCTCCAGCGCCTTCCGGATGGAGTGCAGGTTCCCCACGCCGTAATCGGCCAGGGACACCTTCAGCGGCATTCCCTCAGCACCTCCCGCATCCTATCCAGCAGGACGGTGTTCATCTCCCTGGTGCCTATCGTCGTCCGGATGCAGTTCTCCAGGCGGCGAACCTTGCCGAAGTCCCGGACCAGCACCCCCTTCTCCGCCAGTTTGGCGGTCAGCTCTCCGGAGGGAACCTCCGAACGGAACAGGATGTAATTGGCCTCCGACGGGAACACCTTGAAGCCCAGGTCGCTGAGCCCCTTCGAAAGGAACGGCCGCTCCTGGTCCACCGTCCGCACGCTCCTCTCCAGGAACTCCCGATCCTTCAGGGCGGCAATGGCCACGCGTTCGCCGATCATGTTCAGCGAGTAGGGGATCTTGACCTTCTGCATGGCCTCGGCCATCTCCAGCCCGGCGGCCATGTAGCCGATCCTCATTCCGGCCAAACCGTACGCTTTCGAGAAGGTGCGGGTGACGATGAGATTGTCGTACCTGTCCACCAATGGCAGGAAGGAATTGCCAGTGTATTCGCCGTACGCCTCGTCCACCACCACCGGTCGGTCGGCCCCTTCGATGACCGCCTTGAGGTCTTCCGTCCGGAAGGTGTTGGCGGTCGGATTGTTAGGGGTGCAGAGAAGCACCAGCTTGCCCTGGGTGGAATTGATCTTATCCACGTCCAGCTGGAATTCGTCGTTCAGATCGACCGTCACCGTGCGCCCGGCGTTGATCTTGACGAAGAAGGAGTGCAGCACGTAGGCGGGGTGAGCGGTTATCACCGTCTCCCCCGGCTCGACGAAGGTCTTCATGATGATGTCCAGCACCTCGTCCGAACCGTTCCCGACGACGAAATTGTCGGCCTTCATGCCGTAGAGCCTGGCCAGTTCGTCCCGGAGGTCATCGCCGTACGTATTGGGGTACTGCCCCACGTTCAGCTTGGTGCACTCCACCAGCTCCCGCTGCCCGGCCGGGTTGGCGCCCAGGGCGTTGGTGCTGGTGTCCATGCGCAGCTTGTTCCCCACCTTGGGGTTATAGTAAAGCTGAAGGTCCCGACAGGTCGTCCGTATCCAGTCCTTGTTCATCTGGACACCTCAGGGGACCATGCGGTCTATCGGCGTCAACAGGATGCCGGTGGCGCCCATGCGCTTGAGCTTGTTGATGGCGTCGAACGCCTCCGACTTCTCGATGACCACGTGCACCGCGACCACATCGTCGCGGCCGATGATGTTCATGATGGTCGGTCCGGCGATGCCCGGGAAGGCCTTCTTGACCTCCTCCAGGGACGCTTTTGGAACATCGGCCATGAGGTACTTCTTGTTCTCCGCCTCGGTCACGCTGAGCATGGCGCTGATGATCTCCTGCACCTGCTGCTCGCATCCCTCGTACGCTTTGCGGTTGGCGACGACCACCGCCTGTGACTCGGCGATGACCGCCAGCTCCCGCAAGTGGTTCATCTTGAGCGTGGAACCGCTGGATACCAGATCTACGATTATATCGGCCACGCCCAGTATGGGGGCGATCTCGGCGGCGCCGGCGATGGAGGTGATCTCCACCTTCTTTCCGAGCTTTTCAAAGTACTGCTTGGTGAGGTTGGGGAACGAGGTCGCCACCACCAGGTCGTCCGGCAGGTCCTCCGGCCTCTTCACGTTCATGGAGTCCGGTACCGCCACGGACAGACGGCAGCGGCCGAAGTTCAGGCGGTACGGAACGACCACGTCCAGTCCCGATTCGAGGACCAGGTCGTAACCGGTTATCCCCACGTCCACCGCCCCCTTGTGCACGAACTTGACGATGTCCTGGGCCCGGAGGAACATGACCGCCAGGTCTTGGCGCTTGACATTGGCGTAGAGCCTGCGCTCGTCGCCGTTCTCGATCTCCAGTCCGGCCTGCTTGAGGATCTCTATGGACCTCTCGCTAAGCCTTCCTTTGTTAGGTATAGCCAGCCTGAGCGTCATGTGATAACCCTTGGCAATTCCCATCAATGGACAATTGCTACTTATAATTACTGACACTCTGGTCGTGCGCCCGCGCCCGAAAGTATCATTCTGCCAATTTCCCGGCCCGGCGACGGTTCGGGTCCATCGGGGAGCAATTGCGAATTCTCAAATAAAGCGGCGGAAATCGGGCCGAGCATGGCGGCCGAGGAATGGCGGGACATTTGGGAGATGGCCAGTTCCCATTCCCCCTACCGTCAGTTCCTGGTGGACCGCCAGCGGCTGGTCCAGCATTGGAACGAGGTCTCCCGCGATTACGACAGCGAAGCGATGTCGCTCATCGATGAGCGCATCTTCGGCCTGCTGGAGGGCATGGAGGTGCTGTCCGGGGGCGGTTCGGCCCTGGACATCGGCTGCGGGACCGGTTCCCTGACCTCCATGATCGCCTCCAGGTGCTCCAGCGTCCTCGGTCTGGACATATCCCCGGGCATGCTCGGGGTGGCCCGGGAGAGGTGTTCCGGCCTGGGTAACGTGGAGCTGCTCTGCCAGAGCTGGGAGGACTTCGTTCCCCGGAAACGTCATGACCTGGTCTTCTCGTCCTTCTGCCCGGCGGTGGACGATCTGGCCTCGGTGATGAGGATGGACGCCATGAGCCAGGGCGTGTGCTGCCTGGTCTCCCTGGGCGGTTCCTCCGGCGACCGTCTGGCCTTCGAGATCTGGGAGGAGCTAGGCCATCCGGGAATGAGCATGGAAGGCTTCGACCCTATCTTTCCCTATCGTATCCTGAGGGAGATGGACCGCCGGCCGTCGCTGCGCCGGTTCGATGTGCACGAGGAATCGGAGATATCGTCAGAAGGGATGGTCAGGCATCTGGTGCGTTATTTTTCGCTCTTCCACGAGGTCGACACCAGGGTGGAGAAGGTCATCGCCGATCACGTCGAGGGAAGGTCGGAACGGGGACGGTTCACCCTGCGGGAGGACCGCACGGTGAGCGTCCTGAAGTGGACCCCGCTCTAGAAACGGATGCGGGTGATCCGGTCCGGGGGCACGTCGCAGCGCACCAGGCGCGGGACGTCCCCGCCCAGGCCCAGCTTGCCGTTGATCATGACCAGGGCGCCCTTGACGCCCTTGATGGAGAGCACCTCTCGGATGGAGCGGTCCATCAGGGTGAGGTCGTCCTCGGTTATGAGATTCCCCAGCTTGGTGGCGCAGGCGTCCGCGAGCGCCACATCCTCCGAGATGACCGTGGCCAGGTCCGCCCGGCCGAAGGATATGGACGGCCCGACCGTGCCGGACGAGGTGCATATTCCCAGCATCCGCTTGGTGGCCGGGACCTCAATGGCCAGGTAGTTCGGGGTCAGCTCGCCGGCGTACAGGCCGACGGTCACCGTGCGGTTGGTGCGCATGGCGATGTCCCCGCCGTTATCCACCAGGCAGTGCTTGCAGCCCTCCTCGACCATGGCCTCCACCGCCCTCTGGGATATGGCCCCGGCGACCGCTGCCATCGGCCCCACCTCGGCCTTCTGGGCGGCGTCGCACATGTGCTTGACCACCTCGCCCATGTCCGATCGCACCGGGTACGGGTCGAAGGTGGCCTTGAAGTAGGGGTCCTTGGCGATGTAAGCCTCCACCTGCTCCCTGGCTTTCAATAAAGCATCCTCGGCCAGGGTAAGGTACTCCTCCTCGGCCTCGATGGTGGCGGCGGTCTCCTTGAACTGGAAATGCCTCCTCATATCCTGAACTTCATTGCTCCCGGAGGGCAGGCGTCGATGCACATCCCGCAGGCGATGCACCTCTCCGAATCATAGCGGACCTTCCAGGCCGGGCGGTCCATGGTGAGCGCCTCGACCGGGCAGATGGAGATGCACATGCCGCAATGGGTGCAGCGGTCCTCGTTCTTCTCCACGTAGGTGACCAGTTCCTGTACGTCGACCTTCGCCTCGTTCAGATAGCGGGCGGCCTCCTTGATGTTGCCGGCCTTGCCCTCCACCTCCATCAAGAGGCGGCCGCCGAGCTCGCGCACCTCGGCGCGCAGGATGTTGATCTTGAGGTCGTAATCCTTCACCAGGCGATACACTATCGCCTCGTTCACGATGTCCGGGCTGAAGCCCAGGAGGAACTTCTTCTTGGCCATCAGACCGCCTCCTCCTTCGAGCGCACCTCGAGCGTTTCCACGCCCTTGTCCGCCGGCAACGACGCCACCGGCTCGGTGAGCAGGAACTCGCCGCTCTCGATGCGTTCAGCCAATGTCTCCGCGATCTGCCGGGCCTTGAGATAGCTCGATAGCGAGGAGGTCCGGACCTCCTTGCCGAACAGCTCCACCCGGCCGGAGCGCAGCTCGGCATAGGAGAAGTGCTTGAGCGGCTTGCGGTTCCGGGATTGAACGGAATAATCGATGAGAGGGGCGAACAGCTGCTCGTCGCTGATGGCGGTGGCCTTCAGAACCTCCTCGTCCAATATCGGGATCGGGACGCCTATCCCCAGCGCTAGCGAGACACCGTAGCCGGGCAGGTTCAAGGCCCGGACGAACTCGGGGGACATGCCCCTCATGTCCCCTATGGTGGCAAGGTTGCGGGCGCCGCCGATGGGGGCCCCGAACCTGGTCTCCACATTGGTCTTGAACTGGGTGCCTTCCCAGGCGACGTAACCCACCCCCCCGCCCAGGAATATGCGGGTGCCGATGCCGATGGTGCGCAGCGTGGGGTCGTTCAGCAGCGGCGACAGCTGGCCAGCGCTGGAATAGGTGATGTTCCCGTAACCGGGCAGAAGCTTGCCCATGTAGGTGTACAGCGTCCGATCGGACGAGTTGGTCCCGGCGGCATAGTTCTGGTATGCGTTCCTTGGATTGAAGAGATAGGCCTGGTTGATGGTGTTCAGCGAGACGTAGGTGTCGATGTCCTTGCGCGGGTAGCAGTCCGTGCCGTCCGAGCTGGCCTTGAGGCGTACCGGTCTTCCCGAGATGAGTTCTTCTATGACGTGCGCGCCTCCGTACTCCCTGTGATCGTCCAGCTTGAGCTCCGTCGCGCCAATGTAAGCGTCCACGGCGGCGATGCCCCCGTAAGCGGGCACATCGTTCAAGGTCACCTTCTGCATGCGGATGGGCGGCTCGGAGTGTCCGAAGTTCAGGAAGGCCCCGGAGGAGCACATGGCGCCGAAGGTTCCGGTCGTGACCACGTCCACCTCCTTGGCGGCGCGTTCCACGCCCTCACTTTGGACGTAGGAGATGACCTCCTCAGCGGTCATGACCACCACGTCCCCGTCCTTGATCTTCTGGTTGATCTCCGCGACCGTCCGCTTCATCCGGCACCCCCTCAGAGGAGCTTCCTGGCCACGGCCAGTTCCGCGTTCAGAACGGAGCCTCCGGCCCCGCCCCTCAGGGTGTTATGGGAAAGCAACCAGAACTTGATATATCCTTTGCTCTCTCGAACCCGTCCGATGGACACGGCCATGCCCCTGGCCCTCTCCGGTTCGCCCGCCAGTGCGTCTGCCGCCGGCTGCGGGCGGTTCTCCTCCCGCCGGACGATCATCGGCCGGACGGGGGCGGTGGGCAGCTTCAGCTTCTGCGGTTCGGGCTTGAACGATTCCAGGGCCTTGATCACCGCGGCGGCGTCCGCGGACCTGCCGAGCTTCAGCACCGCCGATTCCAGGTGGCCGTCGATCACCGGCACGCGGGCGCAGCTGGCCACCATGTCGAACTCGGCGAACCTGAGCTTGCCGTTCCGGTAGGCGCCCAGCATCTTGTGGATCTCCTCCTCCATCTTCTCCTCCTCGTTCTTGATGAACGGGACGACGTTCCCCAGGATGTCCAGTGAGGGTACGCCGGGGTAACCGGCGCCGGAGACGGCCTGGTAGGTGGAGACGTAGCAGGCGCTCAGCCCGAACTTCTTGTAGATGGCCTGCAGCGGGACGGCGAGCCCGGTCGTGGAGCAGTTTGCGTTGGTGACGATGAAGCCGCCATTGGCGAACGCCGGCTGCTTCTTCACCAGTTCCAGGTGGTCAGGGTTGACCTCTGGGATGAGCAGCGGTACGTCCGCGTCCATGCGGTGCGAGGCGGCGTTGGAGAATACCCCCAGCCCTTCCTTGGAGAGCGCGGTCTCGTAATCGCCGGCCACATCGGACGGGAGTCCGGAGAACGCGAGCCGGCAGCGCTTGGCGATGGCCTTGGGCTCCAAGGCCTCGATCTTCATGGCCAGGGTCTCGTCACGGAAGGGGATGCCCTTCAGCTTCATGACCTCGCCGAGCGACTTGCCTTCCGAGCGCTCGGAGGCGTAGAGGCCGCCTATCTCGAAATAGGGGTGGTCCTCCAGCAGTTGCACGAATCTCTGACCGATCATTCCCGTGGCGCCTAGGACCGCCACCTGCAGCTTCTTCATTGCTTCACCTCGAAATACTTGCGACCTTCTTGCATCAATCTGATCATGTGCGACCGGTCCTCGTCGGACCCGGCCTGCTGGACCTCGCGCAGGGCGTCAATCAGCTTCTCCAGCATATCCCGGTTGTGCGGGTTCAGATGCTGGATCTCGTAGTAAAGGTTTGGGCTTTCTCGTGCGACATTTCCGCTGATGTTCATCTGCTTCTCGAAGGTGGTGGACGAGGCCTTGCGCAGCTCCTCATGGCTGAAGCCGCTCTCCCTCAACGCACCGAAGAAGGCCAGGTTCAACGCATGGCTCATTCCCAGCACCACCGAGATGATCCTGTCGTGGTCCTCCACCGGCATCTCTATGACGTTCGCCCCGGTGCCGTTCAGCAGGGGCATGAACTTGTTGACGGCGACATCGGAACCGCAGTTGCACACGATCAGGTTCCGAGCGAAGATGAACGAGGCGCTGGGCCCGAACATGGGGTGTATGGAGCAGACCAGCAGCCCCTGGTCGGCGCCCTCCTTCAATACGTCCACGATCGGCGACTTCACCGAGGCGATGTCGAAGACGAGCCCTTTGGGTTTAAGCTTGAATATCTTCTGCAGCACGTCGGCGGTGGCCGAGATGTGCGATGATACCGCGATGACGTCAGCGTCCTTCACGCCCTGCTCCAGCTTCACGTTCTGGAACTCGCCTCCCGGCAGTTCGTCGTTCACCTTCACCTCGTGCCCGCGGGAGGCGAAGAAGCGGCAGAGCCACTGGCCCATGGCCCCGCCCCCGCCGACCACCAGCACCTTGCGCGGTCTCATCGGGCGAGGAAGGCGGGCCTGGGCCTCCACCGATTCCCGCACCAGCAGCGAGGAGAGCTCGATCGCCGCCGCGTCGCTTATTCCCACTTCCTTAGCTCTGACCAGATATCGGTCGCGCACCTGCACCTCGACGCGCAGGTCGCGCACGGGCATGGCCTTGTCCACCTTGTGGTGGCCCATGGCCACGGCGATGCTCATGCGCTTCTTGATCAGATCGAGTATCTCGTTGTCGATCTCCTCGATCTTCCACCGGATGCCCTCCACAGAATCAGTCAACCGTACCACCTCTCATGCTCAGGTCCGCCAGCACCAGGGCGGCGGCCCCCTCGATAACGGGCACCGCCCGGGGTGCGATGCAAGGATCATGACGTCCCTCTATCTTAAGCTCGGTCTGCCTACCGCTGTTCAGGTCCAGGGAGCGCTGCCCCCGAGCGATGGAGGCGGTGGGCTTGATGGCCACCCGGAAGACCACCGGCATTCCGTTGGTTATCCCGCCGAGGATGCCCCCGGCGTCGTTCTTGGCCGTACGCACCTTGCCGTCGACGAGAACGAAAGGGTCGTTATGCCGCGAGCCGCGCATCCCGGCGGCGGCGAACCCGGCGCCGAACTCGATCCCCTTGACCCCAGGCACGGCGAACATCATCTTGGCCAGTTCCCCTTCCACGGTATCGAAGAAAGGCTCCCCCAGTCCCATTGGCAACCCGTCGACGACGCACTCGACCACCCCTCCGACGCTGTCGCCATCCTCCTTGGCGGAGACGATCTCGTTGCGCATGGCCTCGGCCAGCTCCTCGGTGGCCGCCCGCACGTCGTTCGAGCGCGACAGCACCCCGGTGGTGACGTCCCGCTCCTCCTGGTCACGGACCTTGCCTATCTGCCGCACGAAGGCGGCGATGCGTATCCCGCGCTCCTCGAGGAGCATCCTGGCAATCGAACCGGCGGCCACGATCGCCACGGTCATCCGGCCGGAGAACTGGCCGCCCCCGCGCAGGTCCACGCATTCCGAGTACTTCGAACGGGCCGTCAGATCGGCATGTCCAGGTCGCGGAACGCTCTTGAACTTCTCGTACTTCCCCGAGTCGGTGTCCCGGTTCATGACCAACAGGGTGATCGGTCCGCCGGTGCTCCTTCCCTCGGCGAGTCCGGAGACGATCTCCACTCTGTCCTCCTCCTTCCTGGGCGTGCCTATGTCCGTCTTGGGCCGGCGGAGGTCCACCTCGCCCTGGATCCGGCCGACGTCTATGATCATTCCGGGAGGGACCCCGTCCAGCACCGCGCCGACGCAGGGTCCGTGGCTGGCTCCGAATAGCGTGAGCCTGAGCTCGCTGCCGATGGTGTTCAAGGTATCATCTCCATGCTCGCGCCCAGGGACCTCAGGTCGTTCACGAAGTCCGGGTACGAGATGCGGTGGCAGTCGCCATCGCTTATGATCGTCTCGCCGCTCGCCCTGAGCGCGGCTATCGCCGCGGCCATGAGGATGCGGTGGTCGTTGAAGGCGTTGACCTTCGTACCGTGCAGCGGACGACCGCCGCGTATCACGCAGCCGTCCGCCGTCTCCACGATGTCCGCGCCCATGTCCCTCAGGAACTGTGCGGTGGCGGCGATACGGTCGCTCTCCTTGAGCCGAACGTGCGCTGCGTTGTATATGCGGCTCTCCCCCTTGGCATAGGCGCACATCACCGCGGTCATGGGGAAGAGGTCCGGAGCGTCGCCCAGATCGATGTCCGCGGCGCTCAGCTCGGCGGAGGTGCAGGTTAGCGAGTCGCCATCCCACCTCACGGCCGCGCCTAGCACCCTCAGTATGTCCAGGAAGGCGCGGTCGCCCTGCGCGTCCCGGGGGTCGAGGTTGCGCACGGTCACCTTGCCGGTCAGGGCCCCGGCCGCCAGCGGGAAGGCCGCCGAGGAGAAATCGCCCGGTACGGTGTAATCCTGGGGGCGGTAGCGCTGACCGCCCTGGACCATGAACCCTTCGCCGGTGGAATGACAGGAGGCGCCGAAGCGGCGCATCATCTCCATGGTGATGTCCACGTACGGCCTGGACTTCAGCGGGGCGGTCAAGACTATCTCGGTGTCCACCTCCTTCAGGGCCGAAGAGATCAGCAGAGAGGAGATGAACTGCGAGCTGACGTCGCCGCGGATCTCCGTCCGGTTCCCCAGGTTAGGGCCTTTGACGATGAGCGGGGCCATGCCGTTCCCTCTGGTGCTCTCGCAGCGCACCCCGAGCATTGTCAACGAATCGATCAAAGGCTGCATGGGCCGGCGGCGGACGCTCTCATCGCCGGTCAGTACCGTAACGCAGGGGAGCAGGGAGGCCACCCCGGCCATCAGACGAATGGTGGTACCGGAGTTCCTGGTGTCAATGACGTTATCTGGACAGCGTAAAGGCCCGCCGATGATACGCAAGGCGCCCTCCTTCACCACCTTTCCCCCGAACGCCTTCACCGCCTCCAGGGTGGCCAGGGTGTCCTCCCCCAGTAGCGGATGGCGAAGCATGCTCTCGCCCTCGGCCAGCAAGGCCAGGGTCATGGCCCGGTGAGTGTAGCTCTTGGACGGAGAGGATAGGACGCTCCCCTCGGCCTTGGACGCGGTGACCTTCAATCGCATAATCACACCCCCTGGAAGACGTCGGCGACAAGCGCACCTCTCCCCATGGCCTCGGCCACCTTACCTTCGGTAGCGGCATCGACGAAGGAGGCCACCGCCGGTCCGGTGCCGGAAACTCCGGAGGCGATCGCCCCGGCCCGGAGAGCCTTTATGGAAAGCTCCTGGTCCAGGCCCAGGGCCGCGCCGTAGACTAGTGAGTTCAGGGTCATGGCCTTGACGTACTCGCCATTCCAGGCCAGGCGGAACGCTTCCTCGGCCAGGGGCCGGTAGAGGGCGATGCGTTCCTTGGGCAGCCCGGACTTGCGGATCATTCTCTCCGGGACGGCGATGACCACCCGGTCGCAGAGGTCGAAACGCTCCCGGCGGAGCAGCGTACGGGCATGATTGTCGGTGAAGACCACCCCTCCAAGCAGCGAGGCGGCCGCGTCGTCCATGGCCCCGGTCACGGAGACCCCGGCCTCGATGGAGACGTCCGCGTTCAGCTTCAGCACCTCGATGGCCGGCATCTCCGCCTTGAGCGCGTCCAAAGTGGCCAGGATGACCGCGTTGGCCGCTGCGCTGCTGCTCTTCAGTCCCCGGGAGACGGGGATCTGGGAGCCGGTGCGCACGATCGCCCTCTTCCGGACGGAGAAGCGCTCCAGGACCGCCTGGGCGCATCGCTCGACCAGTTCGACCGGCTCGTCCGGGAGTCCTTCCATCTTCACTTCCGTTCCTTTACCCGGGATGAGCGCCACCTCCGCCCAGGTGCGCAGGTCGATGCCCACCGCGCAGCCCTTCCCGCCAGCAATGGCATTGACTATGGTGACCGCGCCCCTGGCCTCTCCCCGTCCCTTCAAGGCAGCGCCTCCCGGAAGGCCTTTTCCATGACGTCATAATCCACGGCCTTTCCGGTCCACATCTCGAAGGAGGCCATGGCCTGGTAGATCAGCATGTCCTTTCCGTTGACGGCGATGGCGTTCTTGCGCGACGCCTCCGCCAGAAGCGGCGTCACCGGGGGATTGTAGACGGTGTCCATGACGAACTGCCCCTCGCGGAGCACGTGCGGGGAGATGGACATCTCCTGCGGGAAGCCCTTCATGCCCAGGGGGGTGCAGTTCACGATGATGTCGTACTGCTTCTCCTCGGCCACCCGGGCGGTGACCGCCTCCGCCCCGAAGGCCTTGGCCAGCGTTTCAGCCTTTCCCATGGTCCGGTTGGTGATGTCCACGTCCGCCCCCTTGGTGACCAGGAACGAAAGGACCGAGCGGGACGCTCCCCCGGCGCCCAGGACCAGGGCCGCCTTCCCGCTCACCGCCACGCCGTGCCTCTCAAAGGTTCTCTCGACCCCCACGGCATCGGTGTTCCTGCCCACCAGCGAGCCTTCCTCGTTGACGACGGTGTTCACCGCCCCGATGCGCTCGGCCACCGGGTCGACCCGGTCCAGCAGCGGGACTATCGATTCCTTGTGCGGGATGGTGACGTTGAACCCTTTGATACCCAGGACGTCCACCACGTTAAGGAAGTCCTCCAGTTCGTCCACCATGGTCACCCATTTTAGATAGATACCACGCACGGCCGCCGCCCGGAAGGCGGCGTTGTGCATTACCGGCGATAACGTGTGGTCGAGCGGGTAACCGATTATTCCGGTCACCACCGGCTCCTTGCCCAGCCACTTGGACGTTTCCAGGTCCAGCTGCCCGGGCGCGGTCTCCTTCCCCGGGGATACCGAGGCGTACGAGAGAACGGAGCCCATACGGTGCGCCAGCACCCTGGTCACGGTGCCCATCTCCCCCATGCCGATGACCGTATACCTCTCCCGGCTCAGGGAGAACCAGTTGGTCGCCTCCACCAGCTGGGCCAGGTCGCGCATGGTGCGCACCGAGAAGGCGGCCTTGGCCATGTCCGAGCGGGCCGAGCACTCCACCAGCGATTCGATTATCTTGGCTATCTGCGGGGTCTTCTTGAGATCGTGATAGGAGACGATGACCTTGGCCGGTTTCAGCAGATGGGCGCGATGCACCAGGGGGTGTCCCAGCTCCAGGTCTATGTCGAAGCCGGCCCGGGCGGCCCGCCACAAGAACTCCCACTTCTTCTCGTTGGTCCCTTCCCATTCCCCGCCCTGCTCCCTCTCCCGCAGGGTGGCGATGCGCCGGACCTCCAGCTGCTGGAACGGGCTCAGGTCGTCCGGGAGGAGGGGCATGCGGTCGAAGCGGAACTCCAAGCACTCGGCGCCATGAGCTATCGCTTCCCGCGCCACCGCGATTGCCGAGGCCGCGTCCGCCTCCGATATAGCCACGCAGGTCCTGGTCATCTCTCCACTACGCTCTCCTTCACCGCATGACCGAAGTGCCTTCCGCCCTTCTCCAGGCGCACCAGCACCCGGTCCCCTTCCTTGAGGTCGGAAATGGATATCGAGCCGTCCTTGGTGCACAGGCGAATGGTCTCCGCGTTCTGCAGGATGGTGGTGTACGTCCTTCCATCAGCTTCCGCTTCCAGCAGGAGGAGCGGACGGACCTCCACTTTCGCCCGGCCGACCACCACCGGCCTGGTCTTCCCTTGCGAGTCCACCGCCAGCAGTTCCGCTCCTCCCTTCACTTCGGAGAGGTACTTGGTGCGGCCGTCAGCTCCTAGGACGTAAGCGTGCACCGCTCCCGCGTTCACCCTGAACGGCCGAGAGGAAACGTAATGCGAGTCCATGGACTCGCTCTGGACCAGGAAGAGGCAGGCGGACTGCGAGCCGACCAGCATGCCCTCGCCGATGGACAGCATGGAGCATGTGTCGACGCACACCCGGTCGCCGACGCTGACCGGCCTCACCGCTTTCACGGTCGCCTCGACCAGTTCCACGTTATCGACATCCGAACGGGTCAGGGTGGAGAACTGCCCCAGTTTCGCCGGGTCGCTGATGGTTATGGCCAGGCCGTCCACTCCCGTTTCCAGGGTGGTCGCGAAAAGCTTCGCCTCCTCCACCGAGGAGCAGGAGGCGATGACCTTGGTGCTGGTCCCCTGAAATTCCGCAATAAGGTTCTCCAGCGGGATCACCTTCCAGTCGTGGGACTCGACCAGAACGAACTCCTGCTTCCCCTTGAAACGGGAGGCCTTCTCGGCGTCCTTGTGGTCGCGTATCGTCAATACCACGCCTATCTGCTTTCCGTCAGCGAACAGTTCCTCGCCCTTGCGGACTATCGGAAAATAGCGCCCGACCTTCTGCAGGGCGGAATCCTCTTCCCGGAGAACGATGTCGACGTAACCGGCCTCCAGGGCGGAGGTCACCATTCTCTTCCGTTCCGCTGATGACGTGAGGTGGTCGGTCCTCACCCAGACTATCTTGCCCTTTCCGGACATACCCTCACTTCAGGAGCTGCATGGCCTCTTCTACTTCCATGTCCTCGAGCACGATGCCGCTGACGGCCTTGGTGATGCCGATCACATTGCGGTGCTGGAATATGTTGCGTCCGATCGACACGCCCTTTCCGCCGGCGTCTATCGAGTCGCGCACCATCTGCAGCAGCTTCTGGTCGGAGTCCATCTTCGGGCCGCCGGCTATGACCACCGGCGCCTGCGCTCCCCGGACGACCTCCCGGAAGGTGTCGATGTCGCCGGTGTAGCTGGTCTTGATGATGTCCGCGCCTAGCTCCGTACCCACGCGGGCGCACACCTTCAGCGCGTCCGGGTCGTAGGCGTCCTTCATGTCCTTGCCCCGGGGGTAGATCATGACCAGCAGCGGCATGCCCCATTCGTTGCATATGCGGGAGATGCTCCCGAAGTCCTCCAGCATCTCGTTCTCGTAATCGTTGCCGATGTTGACGTGGATGGATACCGCGTCCGCTCCGATCTTGAGCGCCTCCTCGACCGTGGTCACCAGGATCTTCTGGTCGGTGCGCTTGCTGAACTTGGTGCTGGCCGAGAGGTGCACGATCAAACCGATGTCGCGCCCGAAGGACCGGTGGCTGTACGGGATGATGCCCTTGTGCAGCACCACCGCGGTGGCTCCGCCCTGCGCCACCTTGTCGATGGTCGACCTCATGTCTACTAGTCCGTCGATGGGGCCCATGGTGATGCCGTGGTCCATGGGGACGATGACCGCCCTTCCGGTACCCCGGTCCATGATGCGCTCCATCCTAACGCTCTTGCCTAGCACTTTTTCACCTTCCTGCCGTGTCAATTAATAGCACGCATATAACAGTTGCGTTCCTGACTATTATAATGTGCAAGCTTTATGAATATATTCCAGCCCACCCCGCCGCGAGGTCCTGAAAACAAGAGGCATGGCCGTTCATCCCCTTCTCCTTTCGCCTTTCGGATTATGGTCGGGGCCGTCCATGATCAATTTCACCAGGTGGTGAACGGTGGTGCAAGGGTTGGCGTCTCTCATGAGAACATCTTTACTCACGCCGATGCGGGTCCTTTCCAATCTGGACGCGTTATCCACCGCACTCGGTGTCAAGGCTCTGAGGCGTTCGAAGTGTTGGACGGACTTCTCATATCCAGGTATGAACCGGCGAAGCTCCCCGATCACCTGCCTGCAGGTGTCCATGCGTTTCTCGGCATATAGGTAATGAAGAAGGAACCACACCTCGAAGCAGGGATTGGAAACCGCTAGTTCCAGATCGTCACCGGCGAGCTCGACCGCTCTGCGCAGGTCCTGGTCCGCACATTCGTCAACATCGAAGACGCACCATGCCGAATCACCGGCGACCTTCCCGATGTCCAATTCCATAGACTTCCGCATAGCATGGCGGACGATCTGCATCGGCGTCTTTCCAGGGGATTCGTACACGCTGATCACGACGTTCCTGTTCTCTCTCCGGAACCCTTCGAAATAGTTCGGTTCGGTCCGTCTTCCCTCACAGACGATCAGCAACCGGGGCTTGGGCTCCATCGGATGAGGCCGGCGGGCCCCTATGCCGCATCATTCGACGACCTTCCCTCCCTGGACGAACGGTATCGCCCCGAACCTACCTATCTCATAGGCCTTCTGGACCCTGAGGTCCTTCCGCACCTTGAAATCGGACAGGGAATAGAGACGTGTTCGGCCTCCCTCATCCTTCTCCACGAACCAGACCTGGTCCCTCCTGAACAGGTCCAGGTCGATCAGGTTGGTGTTGTGTGTGGTGAAGAGGAATTGAGCGTTACCCCGGTTCTGTTCGGGATCGTTCATCATTTCCACTAGGAACCTGGCTATCAGGGGATGTAGGCGCAGGTCCATCTCGTCCATCACCAGCACCCGTCCCGATTCCATCGCTTCCAGTATCAATGATACCACCGCGAACACCTTCTGGGTTCCCAGCGATTCCTCTCCGTGGAAGTCCAATTCCATGCGGACCGGTTCACCGTCATCGTCCTGGGTCTGATGCACGGTCTTGATCTCCAGCCTGCGCCATTGCTCGATCTTTCCGTTCACCATCCCGCGCATCTGCTCCTGGACCTCCGGCGGCATCCTGGCCAGTTCATCCTGGTCCATCTGGACGACCTTGCCGCGGATGTCGACGATACCGATATCGGCCATCTTCAGGGCCTTGAGAAGGAACTCTCTGAACTTTTCGTCCTGCTGCATCCTGGCCAATGCCCTCTCCTCCACGACCATGGAATTGATGTTCAGGATGACCATCAACCGTTCCTGGAACCATCTGAAGGCTGGTATGACCAAGGCATGGTTGTCCTGCACCGCCTTGGACAGAAGGAGCGTGTTCGGGAGGGTCTTTTCGGCTATGGCCCGCAATGGTCCTCCGTCCTGGTGGACCCTTAATGTCCGACCATCGCTCCTCTCGAAGATGATGGCCTTGCGGTTCTTGGGATAGTGGTATAGCGATTCATTCAACACACGTTCCGCATCGTGCTCGAGCGAATACTCATATTCAACTCCGCTCGCCAAGAAGACCACCCGATAGCGGGTGGAGGTTCTCTCTCCCGGCTTGCCGAACTTGAAAGGGAAGAAAGGTATCGGTTCGCCAAGTTGAGCGAGGTGGGAGCGCAGGACCATGGTCTGGAGCATTCCCAAGGCCATGACCAGATTCGATTTTCCGGAGGCGTTCGCCCCATAGATCGACGCCGACCGCAAGACCCGGTCCTTAGACCCATCCATATTGATCAGGTGCTCCGCGTGGCTCCTGTCGGAGGAGGCGATCATGCTGAAGGTCACCGGGTCAGCGAAGGACCGGAAGTTCTCCACTTCGAATTCCAATAGCGTGTTAAAACCCCCAAATCAATTATTGTGAATAATTCACAAAAAACAATGTATATTACCAATATATAATGATTCACACCACAATTATTACGACGTATACACAGATAATATCCAAGGACATGTTACAAAGCGTTCAAGTTTGAACATCGTTACACGGTTCTGTCAATGATTAAATCGTTCGAACGCATGCCGGTAGGTGATGTGGAAGTCCCTCTCCAAGCATTTCGGCAAGTACCCGTCCCAGGCCAAGGTGGCCAAGCTGCTGCTGGTACATGGTCTCAAGGTCCAGGAGGGCCGGGTCTACTGCGGGGACGTGGAGATCGCCGACATGGCTCTAGGTCGAGCGGCCGGAGTGGACCGCCGCATCGTGCGCTCGGCCATCGACACCATACAGGAGAGCCCGGAGCTGAGCGCGGTCTACTCGCGCCTGATGCCCACCGCGCTGCTGACGGACGTGGCGCCGGTCATGGGCTGGACCGCTTTGGAGATAATACCAACGGACGCTGCGACCCCTGGAATAGTCGCCGAGGTCACCGGGCTGATCGCCCGGGAAGGCATATCGGTACGTCAAACAGTGGTCAGCGATCCTGACCTATCGCCCGACCCGCGCCTCTTCATCATAACCGCTGGTGCGGTGCCGCCCGAGCTGCTTCCGCAGATCCGCGCCTGCAAGGGCGTCCGCTCCGTCGTCATCCACTGATACCATGGCCGAACCGCATCGCTTGGCTTACCCCGCGTTATTCGTGGCCATACTGGCCGTCTCCTTCGCCTCCATATTCGTCCGCTGGAGCGATTCCGATCCGCTGGTCATCGCCGGCTACCGCATGCTGTTCGCCTCGCTCATCCTGGCCCCCTTCGCCTTCCATGAGCGCAAGGGTTCCATGCCCATGGACCGCCGTACGTTTGGTTCCGTCGTTCTGACCGGAGTTGTCCTGGCCGTCCATTTCTTCGCCTTCATATCTTCGCTACGCTACACGTCCGTGGCTTCCAGCACCCTGCTGGTGAACTTTCACCCTTTGATCGTCGGCGCCGCCTCCGTGCTCATATTGAAGGAATCCTCGAGGAAGACCGTGGTCGGGGTGACCATCGGTTTCGTCGGGGTGGCGGCGATCGCACTAACCGGCCTAGGTACCGGGGAATCCTTCGGCAACGCCCTGGCTCTGCTGGGCGGGGTCATGGCCGCTTTGTACATTCTTGCGGGCAGGATGCTCCGCAAGACGTTGGGAATCTTCACCTACGCCTTCTCGGTCTATCTCACCGCGGCAGTTGTGCTTCTGGTGTCCGCAGCGGTCAACAGGGTTTCCCTTTGGCCCTATCCGACCGAGGAGCTGCTGATATTCCTGGCGCTCGCCGTCGTCTGCACCATCTTCGGCCACACGGTCTACAACTGGTCCCTGAAGTACCTCACCGCGCCAGTGATAAGCACCTCGCTATTAGGGGAGCCGATATTGGCCAGCTTCCTTGCCCTATTGTTCCTGTCAGAAGTTCCAGGTTGGACGGTGATCATGGCCGCGCCATTGGTGCTGATCGGGATACTGCTGACCGCCTTGGACCGCCCCCCAACCAAGCGCGGGTCTGATGATCGAGCATAGGCAATCCCCGGATCAACGAATTTTTCCGGTCTATATGATCGCAGATCGTAATTTGCAGAAACCACTCATTTTCTGTAAATCGCGAGCTACAATGAGATGATCATCGACTATTATATCTGGGTCACCAGTGAAGGAAAAAAGAAGGACGAGTAAGGGGTTTGGCCTATTTCCTGCGGAGCACCAGTACTATGGCGACAACCGCGACCAGCAGGCCGATCGCGCCAAGCGCCAAAGCGATCGTCGGCATTGGACCGATCTCCGCCTCGCCGGCTATGATGGCCAACGGGACCCCGGAAACCGGTGCCTCGGGAAGCGGTCCCTCTCCGGCGGCGTTCACCGCGGTCACCCAGTAGTCGTACTCGACCCCGGCCTCCACGGAACCGTCCACGAAGGTGTCCGTTCCCGCCGGAATGGTGGCGATCAGCTGCCGGTCGCCGGTCTCCCCGCGCCGATAGATGCGGTATTCGGTGATCGACGAGCCGCCCTCGTCCGGCACTGACCAGCCAATGGTGATACGGCCCTGGCCCTCATCGACCTCCGCCTCCACCGGTCCGGGGGTGGCCAGGGTTATCAGGGAAGCGCTCATCACCTGCGACAGCTCGCTCTCTCCCCACTGGTTCAGGGCGGACACCCAGTAATAGTACGTCGTGCCGTAGACGACCGTGCCGTCAACGTAGGCGGTGGTCCCGGCCGGTAGGGTAACCAGAAGCTGTGCCGACAGGGGGCTCGTTCCCCGGTAGACGCTATAGCCGGTGATCGGCCCGTCGCCGGTATCGCTGGGAACGTTCCAGAGCAGAGATATGCTGATGTTGCCGCCGGTGACCGAGCTGAGGTACGGTTCCGCGGGAACGTCGACGTTCGGTGAGACCTGCGCGCTGATGCGCAGCACCACGGTGTCGGACGGCGACCCTTCGCCGAAGGCGTTGAGGGCGGTGACCATATAGGTGTAGTTGACGCCCGCCAATACCGAGGTGTCCACGTATCCCGTCCCGGTCAGAGAGGCGAGAAGCACGGTGGTCCCGGAACCGGGTGTGCGATACAGACGGTAGCCGATGATCGCGGAACCTCCGTTATCCGGTACCGACCAGCTCAAGACGATGCGGTCCACCGCCACCTGTCCGCTGAGCGTAACTTCTCCAGGTACAGTGCCCGGGGTCGCCTCCACCGAGGCGTTCTCCCCGTTCGACATTCCGAGGAAGCAGTGCACCCGGTAGGTGTAGGTCGCCCCATTCGTCAATCCGCTGTCAGTGTAGGTAGGGCTGGACCGCAAGTCAAGGAACGAGTAGTTGCCGCCATCGCTCCGGTACACCACGAACCCATCGACCCCGAAGGAGGTCATTGGGTCCCAGTTCAAGGTGACCGTTCCATCTCCGACCGTGGCTAGCAGGTAGGAAGGGGCGGGCAGCCCTGGAACCTGGATTTCGCCGGGAGTGACGTTCATATGCTGGGACCCAGGTCCCGCGCCCCAGGCGTTCAACGCCACTATCCAATAGGTATGCGGGAGCCCGCTGATCAGGTCGTGATCGCTGAACGTCAGCGAGCTCACCATGGCCAGCATGGTCACCGTGCCGTTCAGCTCACGGTAAACGCGATAGCCCTGAACGGCCGAACCGCCGTCGTCCGCCGGAGCCTCCCAGTTCAGGGTGACCACGACCTCTCCCTCGATGAGGACCAGGTTCTGCACCGCTCCCGGGACGGTCCCCGGGGTGGCCAGGACGGTCGAGGAGTTCTCGCTCTCCTTGTCCTCGATGAAGGCGGTGACCCGGTATGCGTAGGCGATCCCGTTCACCACCGCAGAGTCGGAGTATCCCGTCCCGGCTGTCGTGGCCAGGATAGCATAACCGGTACCGCTGTCCCGGTAGATGTGATAACCGGCAGCTCCATCGGAAGCGATCCATTCCAGGGTCACCAGGGAATCGCCCGCGATCGCCGTCAGTCCCTGCGGGGCCTCCGGCGGGATGATGATGCCCGGGGTGGCCTCGAACGCCTCGCCCAGGTCCCCGATGCCGTGTTCGTTCGATGACCGCAGGGCATAGAACACACCGGTCGTACCGGAAACATCGAGATACTCATTGGCAACACCGTTGATGATGGCGATGAGCATCAACGAATCAGCTGCTGTGCCGCGGTATATGAGGAACTCGTCCGGAACGGTGGAGCTCACCGGAACGTGCCATCGTATGATGACTCCGTTCTCCCCCTGCACGGCGGAATCGATCACCGGTGCTTCCGGTGGTACCAGGGGCAGAGTGATGCTCACCTCGGTGGAAGCAGGTCCCTCTCCGTTAGCGGTGACCGCGGTCACCCGGTAGGCGTAAACGACGCCCGGGGTGGCGGTGGCATCCAGATATCCCAATTGAGCAGGGTATGCCAGAGCCAGGTACACGAACCCTGGACCGGAGTCGCGATATATCTTGTAGCCCAGGAGGTCCGACCCCCCATCGTCGACCGGGGCGGTCCAGTTCAGCTGCACTTTTCCGGAGGTATTCGCAGCGATCAGGTTCACGGGTGGGGAGGGCAGTCCCGGTGCCGCTCTGACCGGCTCGCTGGCATCGCCCTCGCCGGCCTTGTTCACCGCGGTCACGCGGTAGAAGTACACCGTTCCATCGTTGACGTTCGAGTCCTGGTACATCAGCATGGTGCTGTTCCCTATCCATTCCCATTCGCCGTCAAGGGCCATGCGATATACTTTGTAAAGATTCGGGGCGGCCCCTCCGTCATCCGTCGGCGGTAGCCAGGATAGGCGGACGACCCCAGTGCCAGTGTTGGCCTGGAGATCTTCAGGAGAACCCGGGAAGGTGGCCGGAGCATCATAGACCAGGGACGACCAGGCACCTTCGCCGACAGCGTTGACGGCCAGAACGCGGAAGGAATACTCCCATCCATTGGTAAGGCCGGTTATGATGCACGAGCGGTCGCTCGCCCCCGGCCATCTGAAATTGCCGACCAGGGCGTGCACGAACTCGATCACGTATCCGGTGATCGCGGTCCCGCCATCATCCGCCGGGGCGTCCCAGAGAACGGTTACGTTGCCGTCGCCGAAAAGGGTGACGATGTTCAGCGGCGCCGAAGCGATGCTGAAGGTCGTGTTCCCGACCGTGGCCGAGGCGCTCCCGTTGCCAGCCTGGTTGAAGGCAGTCACTGCGTAGTAATATGTCTCATCATCGCCGACCAGGAGGTCGGTGTAGGAGATGACGGTTCCCAGGACATCATGCTGGGCCAGTTCGATGGACGAAGTCCCTCTCCAGATGACATATCCGAGGATGGGGGCGCCGCCATCGTCAGCGGGTGCGGCCCAGGACAGCTGGAAGGAACGCAACCCTCCGCTCACGGTAAGTCCGGTGGGTGCCCCGGGCGCATCGCAGGGTATGGCCGATATCCAATCGCTCACCGCCCCCTCCTCCGCACCTACGAAGGCGGAGACCCAGTAGTAGTACACATGCCCCCGGGTCACCGAGGTATCGTTGTACCACATCTCCCCGGTCGAATCGAGCAGCACATAGGCATCCGGCGAATCCCCGCGGTAGACATGGTAACCTCCCACTCCTTCGCTGAAATCGTAGCCCAGTCCGCTCCAGCTCAGGTTGACGAAGTCCGGGCCTACGGTGGCATCAAGCCCGACAGGAGCGCCGAATGGGTGAACCAACGGGCACTGGTCGATGGTGGACTCCGCACCTTCATACGGCATATCGACTATTCCATCGCCATCGCTATCTGGTGCCGTCCAGTCAGCCCAGAAGTTACCCAGGCCCCCCATCTCCCAGGTAAGGTATCCTCCCGGGTTCTCCGCCTGCGCGGTCGCTAATGTCCACGACCCGTCGTTCAGGTGGTTTCCCTCGAAGTAGTTCAAGGTAATAACGACCGAAGTCGCTCCGCCACCTCCGAAAACGGCGAACCCAGCGTTATCGATTAAGGAATTACGGGTGACCAGCACCTCCTGGTTATCGTAACCGAAACCGATCCCTAGGTCCAGGTTGTTCCTGATGATATTGTCAGACAATTCCGCTCTGACCATCCCAGTAGCTGAGATCCCGTTCCAGTTGGCGAACAAGGTGTTGCTCCTAATCTGGACGTCGAAAGTTCCGACAACCTGAATTCCGTAACTGAACTCGCTGAGGGTGTTGTTCTCAAAGATCACCATCGAACCCCCGGCGGAGGACAATCCAGTGCCCATCATCGTGCCGTTGGCGGTGTTGTTGCGCACGATGATCCAGTTCGAACCGGAGGTCTGGAATAGATCATACACCCCCACTCCTAGGTTGTTCTCCACCAGCCATTCCGTGCAGCTCGCTATCTGGATACTGCTGGTCGCCGAGATATCGTTCGCGTTCCGGAACTCATTGCCGCGGACCAGCACTTCATGTGAATCGATGGCGTTCATGCCGCCATAACAATTCTCGAACAGAGAATCCATCACAGTGACGAAGTTCGTGGATTGAAGGTATAGTGCGGTCATCACTGAAACAAAGGTGACATTCTCTACGTGGACCAGCTCACCCGAGGAGTGGAAAATACCGTATCCCATGGGACCGTCGAACAAGCTGTCAACGATGACAAGCTGGCCCTGATCTACGTTCAGTCCGGCCTGCAGGTCTCCCAGGAACGAGCATTCCTCGAAGCGGCCGTTAACCACGTCCAAAAGCTCGACGCCGGTCATGAACCCATAAGTGGACCCGGCGAAGAAGGTGCAGTTGCGCACCACGAAGTGAACCGTGGTATGCTCGATGTGTAGGCAATAATTCCAGCCCTGGCCGTCTATCGCCAGGTCCACGATGAGGTAGGGGTTATCAGCGCTGCCGTTGCCAGACCATCCATAGGTCAGGGCGGCCTCCGCGAACTCCTGGTCGCTGTGTATGGTTATCGGACCCTCGGACACGAGCGGATAGGGCTGATAGTAGACCTGTACATATACGGAGGGGTCTCCGATCATTCCCCACTCGTTGTATCCAGCCACCGCGAAGTAGTAGGTCTCGCCGTTCCGGAGATCGATCATCTGGGTGTGCTCCAGCCGGTCCGTCATGCCCACGTTCCACATGTTGTCAAGGTCTGGAATTGAGCCCATGTAGACGTAATAGCCCTCGACCGTCGAGTTGCCCGATGACGCGGGAGCGGTCCAGTTCAAGTGGATATAGTATGGAGTGAGCTCGAAGGACAGGTCGGTCGGGGTGGAAGGCCCCTCGATCTTGGGTCCGTAAGGCATCTGATCGTAATGGTAGCCAGAGCCTAACACGTAAACGGGGAGGTCGACGTAACCGTCCTCGTTAACGTCCAGGTTAGGCAGGTGGCTCCAGCCGTTACCGGTAATTCCGTTTCCATCGTTATAGTTCCAATCATTATGGTAGCCATAGTCATAGCACTGATACGCGTAACGATCTATTCCGGCGATCCCTGCGTTGTTCAGGAAGGTGTTGTTGACGATGATCCAGGTGTCGGTCGACGCATCGAGGTGCAGGCCATAACCGAGATTGTTGGCGAAGTGGTTCCCCCTGATGATGGCCCACAGCCCACCATAACCGATCAGCCCGCGATCGGTGTTGTTCTCCAGTCGGCAGCCGTTAATGGTGAAGGATTGTCCGTGTTCACTGTTTTGAGACACGTAGACGCCATCAGAGTTCCAGTTGAAGGTGGAGTTCGACACTGTACCAAAAATGGAATTTACCAGGTTCAGACCGATATTGACGTTGGATGAGGCATCGGTCCCCTCAACCGTCACACCATCGGAATCGTAGATGTATATCCCCGTGTCCAAGCAGTCGTCGTAGCTCCCTCCCACGACCGTTGAACCACCGCTACTATAGATGTCCAGGCCCGTGGAGCACGAACTGGCCGTGCAATTGCCGATATAGGCTAGCGGTGAGGAGAGCACGTAGATGCCGATCGTGGCGCTTCCCGAGCAATCGTTGGCCTCCAGGACCGTGACGTTCTGACAGCTCATGACCAGAATGCCGTAAGAACCACAGTCCTGACAGCTGTTGTTGGCGATCCTGAGGTTCGATAATGAATATCCGTATTCGACACGTATCCCCGATTCCGTGCTGCTATCGCAGCTGTTGTTCTCGATGACCGCTTCGTAGCAGTATTGCAGGGATATCCCGCGCTCAAACCCGTTCAGTACGTTGCCCGATATGCGCAGAGGGTAGGAGTCCGAGGCGGTGAGCCCTCAGACCAAGGTCCCTTGGACCGTATTGTTCAGGACCTCGATACCAGCTTCCGTGCACCCATTGGCCCGGATGCCATTCTGGCCCGTGATGCCGATCTGATTGAACGATACCGTGACGTTATTGCACGTCCAGATCTCTATTCCGTAATAATAGTCTCCAGAAATGGTGTTTCCATCGGCGACGGAATCATCGAGGTCGTTGAGCTCGATCCCGGACACGCATATGGTCGAGCCACCGGTCACCTGGTTGTTTATCAAGCTCACATTGTTGCAGCGAGTGGCGTCTATACCCATTCCCTGGGCGTGGAGCACCACGTTTCCGACCAGGTCGATCTCATGGCTGTCGACGACGTAGATCCCGTAATATGAGTCGAGAAGGGTGTTGTCGGCAATCCGTCCGCTGACCACGCTGAGATGTATGCCATATGCTCCAGACGAATTGGTGAGGGTGTTCCTTGTTACAATGAGCGGCTCAGAATATGATACCAATACCGCTCCATTGGTGTCGTTGACAAGGTTGTCGGAGAATGATATATGGTCCGATCGTGTGCATTGGAGCCCGTAGGTGGTTATGTTCTCGAAAGTGTTATTGTTGATGGAGACGTGATCGGAGACATCGCAATATATCCCGCTCTGGGCGACATTCTCGATCGTACAGAGCTCTATCTCCAGGTCGCTGCAGTTGTATAGATAGATACCATATTCCAACCGCGCCTCCAAATACGCGTCATGAACGATCAGGGAATCACTGTTGATCAGCGATATGCCTCCGCTCATCCCCAGGATGGTGGAGTCGTTTATGGCCACAAAACGGGAATCACTTACTATCATGCCGCGAACCGCGGATATCTCTCCCGCGATGATGGTGTTGCCGGTCAGCTCAACGAACTCTGAGCTTGAAACGGTCATCCCGAAATAGCCAGGGGAGGTGACGGTGTTGGTGTCCAGGGTGCAGTTGTCGGAATCACGGACCACCACCCCGTAATTACAAAACTGAAATGAATTCGATAGAACGGTAACATGGGAGACGTTCTGCAGGTAGAGGGCATAGCCATACAGGTCCGTGGTACTGGAATCGCAATCAAGGAAGACGCAATTGCTGACCACCACATGGCTGGTGGTGTCCTGCAACCATAGCCCGTAGGACGAACCAGTGCAGTTGAAGTTGTGGCCATTAAGAACGTAAGGGTCCGCCTCCGTACCGGTGCCAGTGACCAGCGGTGAAGCCGCCAGTTCCGCGTCGCCGGTGTAATGGACCGGGCCGCTATCAACCGCAGCCGCGTTCCCTGAAGTAAGAACGAGCACGATCAGAAGCAATCCTAGCGCTCCGAGAATGCCTATAGCTAAAGCTCTACATCTGGACAATTGAAACCCCCCGATCCCTATGAGGGGCCATCATCGTGCCAGGGATATCTACCTTTTCCAGGTCCAGTGATAAAAAGAGGTGGTAAAAAAGGGGTTTCAGTGGTAGGAGGCGATGTCCCTGACCTTGAGGTCGCCCTGCCTGGCCCGTTTTATCGCGCAGACAGTGGCCTTCGCCCCGTGCACGGTGGTCAGGAAAGGTATCTCCAGCTCGACGGCCAGGCGTCTCATCATGTACCCGTCGCGGCGAGAACCGGAGGAGTATGTGGGCGTATTGATTATAAGGTTGATCTCCCCCCGGCGCATCAGGCCCAGAGCATCCGGGGAGACGTTCTCGGCGACCTTGTAGACGGTGGTGACCGGAACACCATTGTTGCGCATGTAAGTGGAGGTTCCTTTCGTGGCATAGATGGTGAAGCCCATCTCATGCAGGTCCTTGACCAATGGCAGGATGTCTGCCTTGTCGGCGTCCGAGACCGTCACATAAACGCCGCCCGTCAGGGGCAGCTTGTTGCCCGCGGAGACCATGGCCTTGTACATCGCCGCGCCGTAGTTCTTGTCTATCCCCATCACTTCGCCGGTGCTCTTCATCTCCGGGCCGAGGATGGAATCCACTCCCACCAGCTTGAGGAAGGGGAAGACCGACGCCTTCACGGCCACATGATCGAACTTGGCCACGCCGACATGCCCGAGGTCCTTCAGCGACTCGCCGAGCATGACCTTGGTGGCCAGTTTTGCCAACGGAACACCGATGGCCTTGGAGATGAACGGGACGGTACGGGATGCCCTAGGGTTCGCCTCCAGCATGAACACCTCGTCGTCCTTGACCGCCAGCTGCAGGTTCATGCAGCCCTTGATCTGTAGTGCCAAAGCGACCTGGTTGGTGATATCGATGACCCTTTCCATCACCTTCGGCGATATGGTCTGGCACGGAAGCACCATGGTGGCGTCACCGGAGTGAACGCCGGCCTCCTCGATGTGCTCCATTATCCCGCCGATGAAGACGTCCTTGCCGTCGCATACGACGTCAACGTCCAGTTCCCTGGCGTGAGTGAGATATTTATCGATGAGCACCGGGTGCTTCTTGGAGACCTTTACGGCCGTCGCAACGTACTGCTTCAGCTCATCTTCCGTATAGATGATCTCCATGCCCCGGCCGCCCAGCACGTAGGACGGCCTCAGCAGGACCGGATAACCGATCCGGTCGGCGTGGGTCTTGACCTCCTCATAGGAGTGCCCAGTGCCCGAATCCGGCTGGGCGATGTTCAATTCCTTCATCAAAGCGGACCAGCGCTTGCGGTCTTCCGCGACATCCATCATGTCCGGCGAGGTTCCGAGGACCTTGCACCTGTGGTTCTTGAGCGCCGCTTCCAACGGTACGGCCAAGTTCACCGAGGTCTGCCCGCCGAACTGCAGGATGACGCCGTCAGCGTCCTCCTTCTCGATGACGTTCATGACGTCCTCGAGCGTTAGCGGCTCGAAGTACAGCCGGTCGGAGATGTCGTAATCGGTGGAGACGGTCTCAGGGTTGTTGTTGATGACCACCGCGTCCACGCCCGCGGCCTGGCAGGCCATGACCCCGTGCACGCAGCAGTAGTCGAACTCTATGCCCTGTCCAATACGTATCGGCCCGGCGCCGACGATGATGACCTTCTTGTTGTCCGATCTCGGAACTTCGCACTCCGTTCCGTAGGTGGAATAGAAGTAGGGCGTCTGCGCGGCGAACTCGGCGGCGCAGGTGTCCACCATCTTGTAGGTCGGCAGAATCTTGTTCTCCATCCGGGTTTGCCGTATCGATGCCTCCGGTTTCTTGGAGAACTTGGAGATGCTCTCATCCTGGAAGCCCATGCGTTTGGCCCGTCGAATAAGCTCAGGCGTCAGCGGGCCAACGGTCAGCTCCCTCTCCATCTTGACGATGTTGTTTATCTTCCGAACGAAGAAGGCGTCCCACTTGGTGAGGTCGGCGATCCTCTCTACCGTCCAGTCCCGGCGCAGCGCTTCCGCGATGGCGTAAAGGCGCTTGTCCGACGGAGCTATCAGCTCCGCCTCCAGCTCCTTGTCGTTCCAGACCTCCGGTTCCAGGTCGATGCGGTCCGTTTCCAGCGAACATACCGCCTTCATCAGCGACTCCTCGATGGTGCGGCCGATGGACATGACCTCCCCGGTGCTCTTCATCTGAGTGCCGATCTTTGTTTCAACAGTACGGAACTTGTCGAAGGGCCATCTGGGAATTTTCGCCACCACGTAATCGATGGTCGGTTCGAACGCCGCGTACGTTTTCCCGGTGATCTTGTTCGGTATCTCGTCCAGCGTTTTTCCGATGGCGATCTTGGCGGCCACCCTGGCTATCGGGTATCCGGTGGCCTTGGAGGCCAAGGCGGACGAGCGGGAGACGCGCGGGTTGACCTCTATCACCCGGTACTCCCTGGTGGCCGGATTATAAGCGAACTGCACGTTGCAGCCACCCTCGATTCCCAGCGCACGAATGATCTTGATGGAGGCGGTGCGCATCCTCTGGTGGTCCTCATCGTTTATGGTCTGCAACGGGGCCACCACGATGCTTTCCCCGGTATGAATGCCCATGGCGTCCAGGTTCTCCATGGTGCAGATGATGATGCAGTTGTCCTTCCGGTCCCGCATCACTTCGTATTCGAGCTCCTTCCAACCCAGTACGCTCTCCTCGATCAGAACCTGCCGGATGCGGGAGTAGATCAGACCGCGGCCGGTGATCGGTACGAGCTCCTCCTCGTTGTATGCTATGCCGCCTCCGGTGCCGCCCAGGGTGTAAGCGGGACGGATGAGGGCGGGGTAACCACCGATCTGCTCCACGGCCTTCTTGGCATCCTCGATGTTGGTCACGGTCACGGAGCGAGGGATCGGTTCACCGATCTCGATCATGGTCTCCCGGAACAGCTCGCGGTCCTCGGAGAGCGCTATGGCCTTTGGTTGAGTTCCCAGCAAACGGCAGTTCAGCCTCTCCAGGTATCCCTTCTCCGCCAGCTCGGAGCAAAGGTTCAGGGCGGTCTGCCCGCCCATGCCGGAGAGCACGCCCTCCACCTTCTCCTTGCGGATTATCTCCGCTATCGTCTCCACGTTGAGCGGCTCGATGTAAACGATGTCGGCCATCTCCAGATCCGTTTGGATGGTGGCCGGGTTGGAGTTCACCAGGACGGTGGTGTAACCCTCCTCGCGCAGGGAGCGGCAGGCCTGCGAACCGGAGAAATCGAACTCCGCCGCCTGGCCGATGACTATCGGACCGGAGCCGATGACCAGCAGCTTGCCCTTGCTCATTTCCTGGCCTCCAGCATCTTGGCGTAATCGTCAAAGAGGAACCCGGTGTCCGTGGGACCCGGGCGCGCCTCGGGGTGATATTGAACGGAGAAGATCGGCAGCTCCTTATGCCTCATCCCTTCCACCGAGCCGTCGTTCACGTTGACCTGGTCCACCTCCAGGCCGGAGCCCTCGAGCGTCTCCGGGTCCACCGCGAAGCCGTGGTTCTGGGAGGTTATGAACACCCGGTCCTTGTATCTGACGGGCTGGTTCGCCCCGCGGTGCCCGAACTTCATCTTGTACGTCGTCCCGCCGAACACCTGACAGAGCAGCTGGTTGCCCATGCATATTCCCATTATGGGGTAGTCGTCCCGCAGCTTGCGGACGGTGCTTATGACCGTCTCCTGCAGGGAGGGGTGGGCCGGGTTGCCCGGTCCGTTGGATAGGAACAGTCCGTCGATCTCGGTGTTGCGGAAGAAGTCCACCCCGGTGTCGTAGGGAAGCTGATACACCTCGAAGCGCTTCCTGAGCTCGTTCACGATCGAACGCTTCACGCCGCAATCGAATATTGCGACCCTTTTAGCGCCGGCCTTGGGGAAGTGCAGTACCTTGGGAGTGCTCACGTCCTTGACCAATCCCAGTTCGGAAGGGTAGGGCATGGAGCGTACCTCCTCCAGGTGCCCGACCGGATCGTCATAGACGATGGCGCCCCTCATGGTCCCGGCGTTCCTTATCTTGATGATGAGCGAACGGGTGTCCACCCCGGCAATGCCCGGGATGCCGTTCTCGATGAGAAATGAATCGAGCGTCTTTCCGCCGTAAAGGTCGGTCGGGTTCTCGCAGAGGTCCCTGACCACGAACCCGCGTACCTGCACCCTCTCGGACTCCATGTCCTTGGGGTTGACACCATAATTACCAATTAACGGGTAGGACATCGTCAGAATTTGGCCGCGGAATGAAGGGTCGGTCAGGCCTTCCTGATAGCCGGTCATGCCAGTGCTGAAGACCACCTCCCCCGAGGTGCTCTCCATGGAACCAAATCCCGTGCCCTCCATGATCGTCCCGTCCTCGAGAACCAGGAAGCACTTCGCCATCAGAAATCCACGGTAGCATTGTAGGGTACTTAATGCTTACTCTGTTTCCCAACCAGGCTGGAACTCTTTTGTCTGGATGCCTACAGACCGTCTAGATTTTTGATATTCCGTTTCAGGTTTTGTCCAATCCCGGACGCTTTGGGACAACCATAAATGCCCGGTAGAGCATGACCAGGGCAATGAAGGTGCTGCACCAGGACCGGTTCAAGGGGGAGATCAAGATGCAGGTGGAGGTGTCGGACGATCTCTGGCATCTCTACAACATCCTGACGCCCGGGGACCTGGTGTACGCTTCGACGTATCGCCGCGAGGAAGCGAAATCCGATAAGATAAGGGCGGAGAGGGGCGAAAAGAAGCGGATGACGCTTGGGATCCGGTTAGAAAAAGTGGAGTTCGGGGAGTTCGACAACAGGCTGCGTTTACTGGGCATAATAGAGGAAGGTCCGCAGGACGTGGGCTCCTATCACACGCTCATAATGGAAGAGGGCGAGGTGCTCTCAGTGGTCAAGCAGCACTGGAAACCATCGCAGCTGGACCGGGTCCGCCGGGCGGTCGAGGACAGCAAGAAACCGAGCGTCATGTTCATCTCTTTGGATGATGACGAGGCGACGGTGGCGGTGATGCGCCAGTTCGGGGTGCAGAAGCTGGCCGACATATTCGCCGGCGGGCACGGCAAGATGTACGCCACCAAGGAGGAGGGGGATTACTTCGGTGAGATAATCACCAAAGCGAAGCAGGCGTACTCTCCGGGCGTTCCGATCGTTATATTAGGTCCGGGCTTTGCGAAGGAAACGCTGATCGCCAAGGGCAAGGAGAAGGAGGCAGAGATGTTCTCCAAGGCCTGCCTTTATCATACCGGCCAATCAGGCATGACCGGCATCCAGGAACTGATGAAGCGGGGGATGTGCACCGAGGTTCTGAAGGATTCCCGCGTCGCCGAGGAGACCGAACTGGTGGAAAAGCTGCTGGAACAGGTGGGGACCGACGGCTTCGCCACGTACGGGCCGAAGGAAGTGCGGGAAGCTGCCAAGGCCGGGGCGGTGGAGCAGCTTCTCATATTGGACTCCCTGCTCCGCGAGAAGGACGTGGAGGCGCTAATGCGCTCCGTGGAGGACGCCCGCGGACGGGTGACCATCGTGAGTGAGATGCACGAGGGCGGCAAGAAGCTGGAGGCGCTGGGCGGAATGGCGGCGTTATTGAGATATAAGGTATCCAGCTGATCCTGGGCGTTCAGACGACGTTCGCCCCGGGGTGGAGGCGGTGCGAAATCCTTTTGTACGGTCCTATTAATTGAGCTTTTGTCGTCCATTTATCAAGGTCCAGAGCCCTCCGGGAGAGAGATGTCGACGGGGAGACTCCCCTTTTGTCACTCTGTCTGAAAAGGGGCGAGCGGACCAAATATGAAGTTCCGAATGGGCGGCGAAGCAGAGGTAAGCGAATGAGAGACCGGTCCGAGATCCTTGCCAAGTTCGAGAAGAGCCCCCTGATCACCTGCGATACTACGCTTCGCGACGGGGAACAGGCCGCCGGCATCGTCTTCGCTAATCTGGAAAAACTGAGGATCGCCAAGCTGCTGGACGAGCTCGGCGTGCAGCAGATCGAGGCTGGCATACCGGCAATGGGCGGTGACGAGAAGATGGCCGTCAAGAAGATAGCCTCTCTGGGACTGGACGCCTCCATCCTCGGCTGGAACCGGGCCAACAAGGAGGACGTGGCGCATTCCATCGACTGCGATGTCGATTCGGTTGCGATATCTATGTCCTCTTCGGACATCCACATCAAGAACAAGCTGATGAAGACCCGGGAATGGGTCCTCGAGAAAGTGGTGGAGAGCGTGGAGTACGCCAAGGACCACGGGCTGTACATATCATGCAACGCCGAGGATGCTTCGCGCGCCGACCCGGCCTTCCTCATCCAGTTCGGCAAGGCGGCCAAGGAGGCCGGGGCGAACCGTCTTCGATATTGCGATACCATCGGACTTCTGGAGCCAAGGCGCGCCTATGATGAGATAAAGGCGCTGCGCGAGGCGGTCGGCATAGATATCGAGATGCACACCCACAACGATTTCGGCATGGCCACCGCGAACGCCGTGGCCGGCGTTCAGGCCGGTGCCAAGTTCGTCAGCACGACCGTCATGGGCATAGGCGAGCGCACCGGGAACACTCCCCTCGAGGAGATCATCATGGCCGCCAAGCACCTTCTTCACATGGATGTCAACTACCGCACGGAGCGCTTCCGGGAGGTCGCCGAGTACGTGGCAAAATCGTCCGCCCGGGAGATCCCCGGTTGGAAGCCGATAATCGGTACGAACTGCTTCGCGCATGAGGCGGGAATACACACCGACGGCGTCATCAAGTACCTCAGCAACTACGAACCCTATACGCCGGAGGAGGTCGGGCTGACCAGGAAGATCGTCATCGGCAAGCATTCCGGCCGGCACACCGTCAAGCAGATCCTGGCCAACAAGGGCATCGAGGTGGATGATGATCTTGCGCAAAAGATACTGGACCAGGTCCGGGCGAACTCCATCGCCCTGAAGCGCTCGCTGTCGGAGAACGAACTGATCTACATCTACCAGGACTTCATGGTCGGGGACAACCAGGTCATGAGGGATTGAGGTCATCACCCGCAACAGTTCGATCCATGTGTCTATGGTTCACCAAAGGTTTTCGATCGATTCGGTCAAAGGAACTCCCGATCACTCTTCCTACCAATCCTCATTATGATGACAACTGTTTCAAAATAATTTAAATCAATAGGCCGCATTCCCATCCCATCTCAGGATGTCATAATGGCGGCCAAGGTCCGAATAAACATGTTCCCATGCGAGAGCAGGACCGAGATAACGGTGACCTAGAACGAAGAAGGGGATCACATCGTGGAGGTCATAGGCTCCTGTAAAAGGCAATAAGGTTCCTGGAGGGGCTAGGCCCTTTGAGCATAGTCGACCTTTCCGACAAGCGGAAAACAAGATGTTCAAGGACTTTTCGGTCTCCGACATGAACGCCAGCTGTCTCGCGCTTCCCGGTGTCCTTACCGCCGCATGGGTGGAGGCTGGGATGATCGCCAGGTCTGATGCCGGGAAGGGGATTATGCTGAGCATCGAGCTCCTCGAGGAGCGACCTCCCCGGGTTGGAGGTCAGGTCCATTTTGCTGAAACCGGTTCCTTGGTATAAAACCGTCTCAATGCACATCGGTCAGGCAAGGAATTTAAGAAACCTTTCACCAACCGGATTCAAAAATTCAATATAATTTGAAACGCCTTCCTGGCCAACGCCCAATCCATCTGGACGGGAAAAGGAGGCGAACGGTATGGCAGAAAAGCCTTGCTGCGCGGCGGCGGCCGCACGGAAGATCAAACAATTGAACGTCAATGGAACGCCGATCGGGCTCTACCAGCTCGACGAGGTCATGGACGAGGTGCGTTCGAAAGGTCTTCCCAGCGAAGGAGAGATCGGGGACGCCCTTCTCAAGAAGATAATGATCTACAACTATGTCCCGACAAAGATGGCCCAGGCCTACAGGGATGCCCTGCTGGCCGAGTTCTTTGAACGACTGAAACAGAACATTGTAGCATTGAATTGACCAGGCGATTTTCGCCCATCCCGCGGATCGCTTGGGACCCTTCGTAAACACGCCGGTGTTGAACGTATGCTGAGTATGTACGACGCGCGGCACATACGAGGACCAGTGGCCGGCGCCAACACCCTTCCCCCCCGAGACTGGGGCGGTCTTTTTCTCCGGGGCTGCTAGGGATGTCCCTCGGCCGGTAAGTTGGGCGACAAGGAGATGTTCGTCGGCATCCCGTCGGGAAACCCAACGAGATCATCAACCGGCTCCGGGGATTGCGCAAAGCCATAGTCCGGTTTGACGAAGGCCGAGCAAAGCTTGGGTGGCCATGAAACCACACTGGTCGGGCCAGTATTATCGCGGCCTTCCTCAGGCTCATTTTTATCTGGATTATAAATAATGATAGTTACAAACTTTTTAATATCACCGACCGGATACTTCAACTTAATTTGAAATCATTTTAGAATTGGATGATGGCAACATTGGAGGAAGGGGGAGATGGGGGATTCTCAGGGAGGCCAAAAGCGGCTATCGTTCTTGAACAGATACCTGACCTTGTGGATATTCATGGCCATGGCACTGGGTGTTGGTCTAGGGTCTTTAATTCCAGACATATCCTCCTATCTCAACAGCCTGAGCATAGGGACCACCTCAGTACCCATCGCCATCGGTCTGATCCTGATGATGTATCCTCCTCTGGCCAAGGTGAAGTACGAACAGCTTGGTAAGATAACCAGGCAGGGGAACGCCAAGAGGATGTTCGGGACCTCCCTGTTCCTGAATTACGTTGTGGGTCCGATGCTCATGTTCGCCCTGGCCTGGATTTTCCTCCCGGACCAGCCGGAGTACCGCATAGGCCTCATCCTCACCGGGGTGGCCCGCTGCATCGCCATGGTACTGGTCTGGAACCAGCTCGCTGAAGGGGACACGGAGTACGCGGCGATACTGGTGGCGCTGAACTCCATATTCCAGATAGTCCTGTACTCGTTCTACGCCTACTTCCTCGTCGCGGTCCTCTCGGAGTTCGTCTCCCCTGGCTCGGGAGTTGCCGTGGACATATCCATAGTCTCAGTGGCCATGAGCGTGATCATTTACCTAGGAATACCATTCTTCGCCGGCCTGCTCACTCGATATGCTCTGTTGCCTCGCAAAGGCGAGGAATGGTACGACAAAAAGTTCATGCCAGTTATGGGCAAGGTATCGCTTCTGGCGCTGCTGTTCACCATCGTGGTCATGTTCTCCCTCAAGGGGGAGTACATAGTCGAGCTTCCCTTCGATGTGGTCAGGGTGGCCGTCCCGCTGCTCTTCTACTTCCTGATAATGTTCCTGCTCTCCTTCTGGCTGTCGATGAGGTTGAAGTTCGATTATCCTCACGCGGCTTCGCAATCCTTCACCGCCGCCAGCAACAACTTCGAGCTAGCCATAGCCGTTGCCGTAGGCGTCTTCGGCATCGGCTCTGGGGTAGCCTTCGCCGCGGTGATCGGGCCGCTGGTGGAGGTGCCTGTGCTGATCAGCCTGGTCAACCTGTCGCTATATTTCAAACGCAGATATTTCGAGAACGATGGTGGCGTTGGGACCAAGAACGGAGGGGAGTGAGCTCAATGGACGAGAAAACGTTGGAACTGGTGGCCATCGCCGCCTCGGTGGCCGGGCATTGCCAGCCCTGCTTCAGGCATCACCTGGGCAAGGCCAAGGAGCTGAACATCGGAGAGGAGGACATCCGTAAGGCCGTGTCCATCGCCAGCCGCATCAGTGGCATCGGCGACCTGCGCATGGCCGAGTTCGTCGAGGGGCTGATGGGTGCCCCCGCGATGGATAAAAGATAGGGCTGGGATGGTCGACCGGTGCCGCGCACATTCTTCGTTACTGGCTCGACCGTGAGGCGATAAGTACATATATCGAATCAATTATCCTTCAAAATAATTTGAAATAAGGTCGTGATAAAACGTCCAATCTCATATTCGAAGCGCTCAACGCCGGGCTGCTGGCCGTGATCGAGTATCTAGCTCAGCACGTCATAACCTGCCTGGTCCCAGCCTTCTTCATCGCCGGGGCCATCGCCGCACTGGTCAAGAAGGACGCCATACTGAAGTACTTCGGTCCCAAGGTGGCCAAGTACAAATCATACACCGTGGCGTCGGTCTCCGGGACCATCCTGGCGGTGTGCAGCTGCACCATACTGCCACTTTTCGCAGGCATATACAAAAAGGGAAGCGGGATCGGACCGGCCGCGACCTTCCTCTTCGCTGGTCCGGCCATCAATATCCTGGCCATCGTCTACACAGCGCAAGTGCTGGGCATAGAACTGGGAATCGCGAGGGCGGTGGCCGCGATCTCCATGTCCATCGTCGTCGGTCTGATAATGGCCGCCCTGTTCGGCAAGCAGGACGAGAAGGACCGGCCGGACGTCCGCCTGAAACTAGGCTCGGGGGCGACGGTCGAGAAGCCCAAATGGGTCATCCCGGTGTTCTTCGTCCTCCTGGTCGCCATCCTGCTCATCGGGGCCTCCCAGTTGGACTGGCTGATCAAGCTGCCCATAGTCTACTTCCTGACCCTGGCCGTGGCCGTCATGCTGATCTACCATTTCCAGAAGGAAGAGGTCACCGACTGGGGCATGGAGTCCTGGGACCTTACCAAGAAGATCTTCCCCATACTGATCGCCGGAACGTTCTTCGTCGGAGTATTCGCCTTCTTCGTGCCGCCGGAGACCTTCCGGCCATATCTGGGCGACAACGGACTTATGGCGAACCTCACCGCCTCGCTCATCGGGGCCCTGCTTTACATGCCGACCCTTCTGGAGGTTCCAATTATTGGGGGGACCTTAGGATACACCTCGGGGATTATGGCCAACGGACCCGCCCTGGCCCTGCTGCTATCGGGTCCCACGACCAGCCTGCCCTCGATAGTCGCCCTCTCCCGGATAATGGGACTGAAGAAGACGATGGTCTACTGGGTCTTGGTGGTGCTGATGTCCACTATCGCCGGTGTGACGTATGGATTTATAACTGGCTAAACCATTCCAATAAGATTTGAAATACCAAAGAGGTGAGGATCATGATCAAGATCGAGGTGATGGGACCAGGATGTCCCAAGTGCAAGAAGCTCATGAAGCTCGTGGAGAGCGTGGTGGAGGAGATGAAGGTCGACGCGGAGGTCGTCAAGGTCGAGGACCTCGACACCATGGTCGACCGAGGCGTGATGGTCACCCCCACCATGTTCATCGATGGCGAGGCGGTGTCCGTGGGCCGGGTGCCCGGGCCGGAAGAGATCAAACGGATGATATCCAACGCGGTGAAATGATGGCAGAGGAACAGAAGTGCAATTGCGGGAACACTGGGGTGATGTTGTACACCTGCGCCGGCGGGACCAACCTGGGGCACATATCTTACGATGTCGTGAACGAACTGGTCGCCCAGGGAAAGGGAAAGATGGGTTGCCTATGCGGCATCGGGGGACACATATCTACGATGGTCCTCAACGCGAAAGCGGCCAAGATGATCATAATGGTCGATGGTTGCAGGACCAGGTGCGGGGCCAAGACCCTGGAGCAGGCTGGTATAACCGATTTCGAGCAGGTCTTCATCAGCGATTTCGATATCAAGAAGACCTACGACCTTAGCGTGGGCAAGGAGAAAAAGGACCAAATAGTCAGGAGCATAATCGAGGAAAAGCTGTCCTCGGACGAGATCGACCTGATGGCCTCCGACAACGGGGGCAGCTGCTGTGGGGACATCTAAAGACCGGCGGACAAAGTGCCCCCCACGGCACCTGAACAAGGCCTCCGTTCCGAACGCACCTGACTTTCTTGATTATATTCATGGCATCATTTATTAGTTCACAGCGCGTTCGACCATCCGCATGAACCAGAAAGAGGCGAGACCGCGAGCCAGGGTCAAGTTGGAGCTTCTCCCCCCCACGGTCAGCGACGGTCTGTCCGTGAAAGGAGGGGTGGATGGCCTGAGGAGCGGCATCCCTGCCATGCAGATCGAAAGGAACGTCGGGGTGTTCCAGGCGCTGTCCGACAAGAATCGATTGATAATCCTGATAGCTCTCAGCACCGGTGACCTGTGCCCCTGCGTACTGGCCGACCTGACGGAGCAGTCGAACTCCCGCCTGTCCTATCATCTGAACATGCTGGAAAAGGCGGGACTCATCTCGGTTAGGAGCGAAGGTAAGTGGCGAATATTTTCCTTGACGGACAGGGCAAAGGAGATCCTCGCCTACTTCTTTTAGAGAGTAGGTTCGAAGCTTGCAGATACGCGCTAGGCTCGATCCCAGTCAATAAAAAACGATTCCCATCGATTGCCCAATGGAGGTCGGGACGATCGGTCCATTGGAAAAATAGTTCAGGGGTGATCCGCCCCGGGTTCGCATCGGATCGGAGTGCGGGCCGATCCAACCGCCATCCAGGAAAGGATCGATGGGTCCAGTGAGCTACAGATCACCCCTCTGATCATCGGAATGTCCAGCTTATTCCTCGTCCTTGATCTCCTCGATAACCATTTCGCAACATCCCTTCTTCTTTTTCTTTTTTATCATTGTCATTATTTCCCACTCTCCTTATACTGCGATGAAGTCGGTCAGGTACCCGGTCATTATAGCTACAAACAGTATGGTCAGCAGGAAGGCTATCACCAGCTTCCGCTTGAATATACCGAGCAGCATGCTCACTTCGGGTATGCTCGCGCCGGCCCCGCCGATGAGCAGGGCGATGACCGTTCCCATTCCCATTCCCTTGTCCATGAGCGCCACCCCGATGGGTATGATGGTCTCCGCCCTGATGTACAGGGGTATCCCGATGGCAGCGGCCACGGGAACCGATAGGGGGTTTCCCGGCCCGGCCACTGACACTATGATATCATCCGGTAGCAGGCCGTAGATGGCCGCTCCGATGCTGACCCCTATCAGCAGGTAGATGAACATGCTCTTGAAGGTGGTGAAGGCGAACCTCCAGGCCTTCTTGTATTTGGGACTCCCGTCATCCTCTTCCTCATGGCCTCCGGTGACCCGCACCTTCTTGACCTCCTTGGCCAGCCCGAGCTTGTGCCAAAGCCAGCCGGAGAACACCGCCAGCATGAAGGCGATGACTCCGTAAATGAGAGCCACCTGCAAGCCCATGAAGGCCACGATCATCCCCAGTATGATCGGGTTCAGCAGGGGCGAGGCGATCAGGAAGGACATGGTCGCTCCGAATGGGGCTCCAGCGTTCAGGAAGCCCATGGTCAGCGGTATGGTGGAGCAGGAGCAGAACGGGGTGATCGAGCCGAAACCAGCTCCTACGAGATTGCCCAGGATCCCATCCCCTCCCATGGCCTTCCTGATTTTCTCGGGCGGTATGTATTCAAGCATCAGTCCGACCAGGAAACTGATTCCTAGGAACAGTATGACCAGTTCCAGGGTTATGGTCACAAAGAACGTAAGGGTCTGTTCAAGGCTGTTAACCATTTCCAGTGTATCATCCCTCTAACCTATTTCGATAGATTTCGAATTATCTATCAATCAGCAAGTATATGAAGAATTCCATTGGTCGCGGACCGAGCTGGGAAAAAAGTACTACTCTTCCGTCGCGACCTGCAGGACCTTGCGTCCCTTAGGGGTAAGGGCGAAGATGCGCCAGTTCTTTTCCGGCCGTCCCTTGATGAGGCCAGCCTTCTCCAGCATGTCCAGATGGTACGAAAGGGTGGAATCACCGACCTTCAGGAACTCTTTGAGCACACAAGGACACATCTCGCAGCATCTCATCGACCACAGGATGGTGAGCCGGGTATGGTTTGAAAGCGCCTTATACACCTTCTCCTGATTGGACAGAACTCTCTTGGAGGGTATGGATGCGGAGATCTTTTCCATTCCTCCCAGTTCATCAATGGCCTCGGCCACGAAGGAAGGGAGATTCTCCGACCCGCAGCCGCACCTTGATTTGCCCTTCCCGCTCATCATCTGGACGTTATGTCCCAATCGGGTATTTCACCTTATCCCGTTATGATCCGTTGGAACAATGGATCAGCCACGCATGGCCCCGTTGATCGCTATCTCCGCGATGTCCACCGCGTACATGGTGGAACGGATGATGGAGTCCATGACCATATTGATGATGATGGCCTCCCGGCTGTCCTTGGCCCGGGTGCCCTGGTTGAGCTTCTCGCAGCGCTTGACCACGTCCCGGCCTTGATCGATGACCTCGTTCGCCTCCGGGATGTCCTTGCGGAACAGCGCATCCATCCCCTTCTCCAGGACCTTCATGGACTCCGCGCTCAGCTTCCTAATCTCGGCGGCCGCGGGCAGCTTGTCCGGGTCCTCCGCGCTGATGAGGGCGTTCCTAGATATTCGCACAGCATGATCACCAATGCGCTCGATTCCCCTGGCCACCAGCATCAGGTCGTTCGAACCGAAGATGTCCAAGCCCATGCGGTCGCCGAGCTTGCGGTCCCTGGCGATGAGATTGTTCTGCTTCACCGCCATCCAATAGAGGCGGTCCACATCGGTGTCCCGGTCGATCACGTCCTCGGCCAGGCCGCGGTCCTCTTCGCAAAGGGCCTCGATGGCGTCGGCATGCATGCTTCGCACAATGAGGTGCATGCGTCTGACGCATTTCTCCTGAGGCAGCTCGACGGGATCGGAGAGGTCGTGCATGATGACGCTGTTGGCCGTCTCCTCCACGACCTCCGGTCCTATGGCCAATCGGGAGAACTCCCGTATGGCGCTCTTGGCCTCAGGCTCCATGCGGTCCTTGGAGCGGACCTCTATGACATTGTATCCGACCAGGTACGCCCCGATGAGCTTGCGGGTGAGGTGTTCGGCGCTCTCCTCGTCATCGGTCCAGATCTCTTTTCGCAGGGTCTCCCGGCGGCGGTCTAGGTTCGTATCCAGCAGTATCGTTCCGTCCAACTGCACGGCCATGGAGACCTGGTCCCCGGCCTTGAGCCCGGAAGAGTCCACCCAGTCCTTCGGAAGCGAAACGGTCAATGTGGACGCCCCGGTCTTCTGCACCCTGCGGACCTCGGTGTTCATGGTGTTGTCAGGTTTCACGAACGTACTTAAGTGGTTATTGTATATACAAAACTTACTAGAAATATAGAAAATTCTAATCAATACATATTCTATATACAAAATACAAGAATATATTCTATTTCGACAATGTATATAAACGGCGTCTTTGGTAGCTCGTTCCGGAGAAAATGGGCAAGGAGATCGTCGGTACAGGAAAGGACCCTGGCGTCGCACGCCTTCTCGATCCTCAGATTCACGTCCTGAGTGAATGTATCGCGGCTCCTTGCTCTTTCTTAATGTTTCAAAGGTGAATGAATGGAGAAGAAGATGAAGTACATCGCCATCGGCGTGGTGGCCATCATCGCCATCGCCGCCGTCTGTATGGCGTTCCTCGGTTCGGACGATGACCAAGAGGACGTCAAGATCACTCAGAAGGGATCGGACACCATGCTGGAGCTTTGCCAGATCTGGGCCGAGGACTACATGGTGGAGAACGACCACGCGGTCGTGGAGATCTCCGGGGGCGGAAGCAGCACTGGGATCGCCGCCCTCATCAACGGACAGGTGGACGTAGCACAGGCCTCCAGGCAGATGAAGGCCAGCGAGATGGCCTCCGCCGAGGCGGCCGGGTTCACCCCGATGGAGTTCCGGGTGGCCATAGACGGCATAGCGATCATCGTGCACACCGGGAACGACGTGGACACGCTCACCGTGGAGCAGCTTCGCGGGATCTATAACGGCACGTACACCAACTGGAACCAGGTCGGCGGGGCCGATCTGGCGATAACGCTGTACGGCAGGCAGTCGACGTCCGGCACCTACGAGTTCTTCTGGGAGCACGTGCTGAAGAAGGAGAACTACTCCTCCAGCATGAACATGCTTTCCGGGAACTCGGCCATTGTCGCCGCCGTCCAGGGTGACGCGGGCGGCATCGGTTACGTCGGAATAGGGTACGCGGAGTCCTCGGGTATCAGCGTTCTCGACCTCAAGAGCAACGACACCGCCCCGGCCTACTCGCCCCTTGACGGCGACGCGGTGCAGTCCGGAGATTACGAACTGGCCAGGTACCTTTACCTGTACACGCACGGAGAACCCTCCGAAGCGGTGAAGGACTGGCTGAGCTGGATCCTGAACGCTGACCTGGGACAGAAGGTGGCCGAGGAGATAGGTTTCTACGCTCTATCGACGGAAGTGATCGCTGAGGAGCTGGCCAAGCTGGAGTGATCCAAACCCTTTCCCGAACATCTTTCAAGAGAGGAGCGTAGTTGAAGTGGCTTTGAAGTTGAGGAAGGAAGGGCGGCGGGGGCTGCGCAAGAACAGGCATCTCCCTCCGCAGGAGAAGCTCATCCAGCTGGCACTGACCATCGCCACCTGGTCATCGGTGGTGGCCTTGGCCGCGGTCTTCGGGGAGCTGATGCTCGGGGCGCTGCCCGCCTTCACCTCCATCGACATGATCGATTTCTTCACCGGGACGGTCTGGAACCCCTCCCATCCACTGTATCCTCTCTATGGGATCGTGCCGCTGTTCGTCGGCACCCTGATGGTGTCCTTCGGCGCGGCGCTCATCGCCATACCGGTGGGGCTGGGATGCTCGATCTGGCTGGCGGAACTGGCCGGTCCCCGGGTGAAAGCGGTCTTCAAACCGGCCATCGAGATACTGGCCGGCATTCCGTCGGTCATCTTCGGTTTCTTCGCCCTGGTCATTCTTTCCGAATGGATCGCCGAGGTCTTCGAGCCGGTGACCAAGCTGAACGCCCTGAACGGGGCGATAATGCTGGCCGTGATGATGGTGCCGATCATGGTCACCGTGGCCGAGGACGCCATGAACGCCGTGCCGCGTAATCTCAGAGAGGCGTCCTTAGCTTTAGGCGCCACCAGATGGGAGACCGTCCGGCACGTGGTGATCCCGGCGTCCCTCTCCGGCGTGGTAGCGGCGATCGTCCTGGCTTTCGGCAGGGCGGTGGGAGAGACGATGACCGTGCTCATGGCCACCGGGAACGCCACTGCGCTTCATTTCGACTTCCTGCGTTCCGTGCAGACGATGACCGCGGCCATCGCCATCGACTTCGGCGAGGTGGAGTTTGGCTCTGAGCATTACCACGTGCTGTTCCTGGTCGGGCTGGTGCTGTTCGTGATCACCTTCGTAATCAACTTCCTGGCCGACTGGGTCACCAGACGCTTCAAGGAGGACTACTGATGATGCTCAGCCGGAGAGCGACCGAGATGGTGGTCTTCGCTCTCTTCCGCTCATGCGCAGTACTGGTGGTGCTGGCGCTGCTGGTCCTCCTCGGCTACATGCTCACCGGCGGACTGGAGCGCCTGAGCATCGAGTTCTTGACCGAAATGCCCCGCCGGGCCAATACCCAGGGCGGCATCCTTCCGGCCATCGTGGGGACCTTCTACCTGATGGTCATCGTGCTGGCCGTTTCCGTTCCCATAGGCATCATGTCGGCCATCTACCTGGTGGAGTACGAGCAGAGCTCCTGGATGGGGCAGGTTTTCAAGCTGGCCATCTACAATCTGGCCGGGGTCCCGTCGATCGTATACGGATTGCTCGGTCTGGGCATCTTCGTGGCCTATCTCGGGCTCGGCTTCTCCCTGATCTCCGCCGGTCTTACCTTGAGCATAATGACCCTGCCGCTGATGATCTCGTCCGCCAGGGAGGCCATAGCCGCCGTGCCTGGAACGGTCCGTGAGGCTTCCTACGCTCTCGGGGCGACCAAATGGCAGACCATCTGGCATCACGTGCTTCCTTACGCTCTGCCAGGAATATTCACCGGGATCATCCTTTCGGTATCAAGGGCCGCCGGAGAAACGGCGCCGCTGATGCTGACCGGAGTGGCGATGTCCTTGCACCGGCTCCCGGACAGCTTCTTCGACAGCTTCATGGCGTTGCCATATCACGTGTTCTACATGGCCACCCAGTCCTCCGACCTGCTGGCCACCCGGCCGATACAGTACGCCACGGCCCTGGTGCTGCTGCTCCTGGTGCTGGGAATGAACCTCTTCGCTATCGTGCTCAGGAAAAGATACCGCGACAAGTACAGGTGGTAAAGATGACGATCGCTATTCACACCGAAGATCTTCACGTATACTTCGACAAGAACCACGCCCTCAAGGGCGTGAGCATGGACATCAGGATGAACGAGGTGACCGCCATCATCGGTCCGTCCGGCTGCGGCAAATCCACGTTCATACGTTGCATCAACCGCATGAACGACCTGATCCCCGGCTGCTCGGTGAAAGGGAAGGTGATGGTGGACGGGGAGGACATCAACGACGATGATGCCGACGTGGTGGATGTCCGCAGGCGCATCGGAATGGTGTTCCAGAAGCCCAACCCTTTCCCGAAGAGCATCTATGAGAACGTGGCCTATGGGCCGCGTCTGCATGGTGTCGCCGAGATGGTGGACGGGAAGCTTAAAAGGCGCAAGCACACCAAGGCGGAGCTGGACGAGATCGTCGAGCATTCCTTGCGGAGGGCGGCGCTCTGGGAGGAGGTGAAGGACCGCCTGGACAAGAGCGGTACCTCGCTGTCAGGAGGGCAACAGCAGCGGCTGTGCATCGCCCGGACCTTGGCGGTGAACCCGGAGATCATTCTCTTTGACGAACCATGTTCCGCACTGGACCCCATCGCGACCGCAAAGATCGAGGACTTGCTGGTGGACCTGAAGAAGGATTATACGGTGGTCATCGTGACGCACAGCATGCAGCAGGCGGCCAGGATATCGGACAAAACGGCCTTTTTTTACCTGGGGGATCTGATAGAGATGGGCGATACGAAACAGATATTCGAGAAGCCGCAGAAGGAGCTGACCGAGCAGTACATAACCGGGAGGATGGGCTGATGGTGCCGAGGACGACGTTCAACCGCGAGATGGAGGAGCTGAGCAAGGAGATAACCGAAATGGCCAACGCCTCCAAGACCGCCTTCGAGAGATCCGTTCAGATGATAGCAGACATGGACTTCTCCCTGCGCGAGGAGATCAGGGCGCTGGACAAACGCATTTATGAGCTGAACGAGGAGATCGACAAGCACTGCCTGGACATAATCGCTCTACATTCACCGGTGGCCGGGGACCTGCGGCTGATATCCGCTTGCCTGAAGATGGTGGAGGACCTCAACCGCTTTGGCCGCTACGCTACCGATATCGCCGAATTGATCGATGATTTCGAGGAGGGCAAGGCCTTCAAGCGCTTCGAATCGCTGCGCACCATGTCCTGCCTTGTGGTTGGCATAGTGGACGATGCCGTCTACTCTTTCCTGCAGCGGGACGCGATTAAAGCATCGCACCTGCATGAGCGGGACGACGCGGTGGACGCCCTCTACGACACCATCTTCCGGGAGATACTGACGTACATGATGGAGGACCCCCGGAAGATCACCGTAGGCATCGACCTGATCCTGGTCGCCCGCTATATGGAGAGGGTGGCCGACCACGCCTGCAACATTGGAGAGTACGTTTATCACATGGTAACCGGCGAAAGGCTCGATCCAAAGCTGCGCACCGGGAACGTGGAGCAGCCCGCGTGCCGCATCTTCGAGCACCCTGACCCGCGGACGGAACTGGACCTGAAATGACGATGAGAACGCTCCTGAACCCCTTACAAACCTCTTCCTTCTTTTTCCAAAGTGGCATAAGAATAATAACCATTCAGCTTCATTGTTCGTCACAATGAACGACTGCGAGAGGAGAGCCAAGAAGGCCGTGGACGAGCTAGGGGAGCAGATGGGGGGCTACGTTCCGCCGACCCTGCATCACATCAAGAACAACCACCCCGCCCTGGCGGTCATCATCAGGGACATGGACAAGGTCATCAACACCGACGGAGCGTTGGACCGCAAGACCAAGCGGCTGATCGCCTTGGCCTGCGTCTCCGTGCGCATGTGCGAGGGCTGCATATACCCTCAAGCAAAGGTGGCCAAGAACTGCGGTGCCACTCGGGAGGAGATCATGGAGGCCTTGAACATCGCCGTGCTCACTGGCGGCGTTCCGTCGTGGTCCACCGCTCGGGAAGGGATATCCGAGCTGTTCGCGGAGTGGGACGAGGAGGACGCGGAGAAGGAGAAGCTCAGCGCCAAGGCCGTCCCGAAGAAGGTCTCGGTGAAGCCCGGGGCAGGCAGGAAATCGGTCAAGAAGAAGTGAGCCAGTCACCGACCTGAAAACATCTTTATCTCTTTTATTATTTTAATCATTTTATTCTTATTTTGGCAAAGTATTTATAATATCTCTTCATCACTTCATCCCGGAGAAATCACTTTGGCTTATCGACCTAACAGGAACAAGAGCAAGGCGGGGAAACCGAACAACTACCGGGACCGTGATGCGCCCTCCACTCGCGTTGGCATGCTTAACCAACGCCGCCTGGGCGAGTTCAGGTACGACGTCCGGGAGCTGTTCGTCGACAACCAGATGGACCCCGATCTAGCATCGACGTTCTTGGCCAGCGTCATCGCGAAAGCTTCCCGTCTCAGCATCAAGGACGCCAAGGACTACGTCCGTGAGCAGCAGGCCGCCGGGGCCATCACCAAAGAGGTCATGGACGGTCTGATCTATTATCTGGACCGCTACACCAAGTACCAGAGCCAGCAGATCGCTGAGTAAGGCTCATTCTTCTTCCGTCAGCGCCGCGTCCATGATGAACGCGTGAGCCTGATTGCCAATTGTCCAGATGTACCATCCGCCCACGGCTTGGAACCCGGGGTCCGGTCTCCGATCACCGGCCGGTCGGTTCGACATAGGCGGTCCACCTCCGGACAATGCCGGTCCAGCCCTCATTGGCCACCTCGGTCATCGGGAACCTGGGACGGTCAACGGAATTCTCTCTCCAGGGCATGCCGAGCGCCACTCGGTTCATCAGCGCGCCGCTACGGGCCTGGTCACCGTTCAGGTAAGGCATCCGCGCATCTCCTTCGTCAAGTTGAAGGTTGGCTCCACAAATGCGGCGGGAATTCACCATCTGCTCCAGATCGAAGGTGCCGTTCACGGCCAAGCTCGCTAAAGGGCCGTTCGCCGGGAAGGTCAGCATCGCCATGACGTCCTGGGCCGGTTCCGACTGCTCCGGCTGGTCATCCGCGCTTAAGAACACGACTCCCCTGCGAACTGCACCACCATCGTCACCGCCCGCATCAATGGCCGCAATCCGCTATCCTCCCGGGTTCCCTCACCTGCGGGATCGATAGACGGGGGCGTAAGGGCATACTCCTGCTCTTCGGACGACCCACATTGGCTGGGATGGGAACGAGACCTCAGGTCGCATCGGGGCCTAGCTCGATGCCTCCCGTCCATCGAGCACCATCACCAGCTCCTTGCCCTCCCTCCGGTCCCTTCTGCAAGAGGTCAACCTGGGGTTGATGGTCCTCAGCTTTCCGATCACCGCCTCCAAGGAGGCGTCCGGGGCTCCCCCCAGGTTCGTGAGCACCACCGCATCGCAGGAACGGAGCCGCTCATCCATGACCTCCGGGTAGGCGTCCAACATTTCCTGGCAGCCATCCGCTTCCAGGGTGAAAACGATCTTCGGTCTTCCGGAGCGTGGCACCGAGCTCATCACCATCTCGCGCAAAGGGGCGGTGTCCGAGAGCAGAGGGGAAAGGATCCAGACGCAGCAGGGGCTCAGCGACACCGCTCCCTGCAAGGCCCCGGCGAACTCGGTCCTGCCCACGCAGCAGGGGCATCCCGCACCCACAGTGAATATTCCTGCCAGATTCCCGAGGCCGAGCTTTCCGGGAAGTGCGTACCTTTCCTCCTTCTCGCACACCACCGAGACCTTGCCGCGACCATGCCCCTCGAGGATTCCCCTCAGAAAGAGGTCTCGGCCAAGTTCGCTGAACCCTCCGATCACCAGAACGTCCATGACGACCTATTTCAAATATGATTGGAGGTAGATAAGTTGGTCGGCGGCCTGGACCCGATCGGGCGGCTCAGCATTTGCCGCTGAACTCTCTCCATCTTGTTTCCAGATCGTCCCTGGCCACCGTCTCCAGTACATACCGTCCGAACTCCTCGCCAGTGACGCCGTCGGAACGACCGGTCATCCTGATCCTCTTTTCGAACTGGGTGCAGAGGTCCAGGGCCATCTCCAGCATTCTCGCCTTTTCCACGTATCCGACGTGGTTCAGAAGCATCGCCGCCCCCTTGATTATTGAGCTGGGGTCGGCGTATTGCGCCCGCCCCTCGTCCACCATGCGCGGGGCGGAGCCGTGTATGGCCTCGAACATGGCGTATCGCGAACCGATGTTGGCGCTGCCGGCAGTACCCACGCCCCCCTGGATCTGCGCCGCCTCGTCGGTTATGATATCGCCGTACAGATTCGGCAGCACCATGACCTTGAACTCCGCGCGGCGGTAGGGGTCGATGAGCTTGGCGGTCATGATATCTATGAACCAGTCGTCCCACTTGACATCCGGGTATTCCTTTGCTATGCGTTCAGCGATGCTCAGGAACTTGCCGTCGGTCTTCTTGATGACGTTAGCTTTCGTGACCACCGTCACCCGGTTCACGCCGGTCTTCTTCGCGTGGTCGAACGCCAACCGTATGATGCGCTCGCTCCCCTGCGAGGTGGCGACAGTGAAATCGATCGAGATGTCGTCGTTGACGTCCACGCCCTTGCTCCCCAGCACGTACGCCCCCTCGGTGTTCTCCCTGAAGAACGTCCAGTCTATGCCCTGCTCCGGCATGCGCACCGGACGGACATTGGCGAACAGGTCCAGTTCGCGGCGCATTGCTACGTTCGCCGACTCGATGTTCGGCCAGCCGTCACCCTTCTTCGGGGTGGTGGTCGGCCCCTTCAAGATGACATGGCAATTCTTCAGTTCTGCCAGGACCTCGTCCGGGATGGCCTTCAGCTGCTTGGCCCGGTTCTCGATGGTAAGTCCGTCGATCGTCCGCACCTCCACCTTTCCGGCGGCGATCTCCTCCTTCAGCAGCTCCTTCAGCACGTTCTCGGCGTGCTTGCATATGAACGGACCGATACCGTCGCCCCCGACCACGCCTATGACAAGCTTATCAAGCTTGGAGTAGTCCATCCAGCCGGAGGAGGCCTTCATGTCCTCCACCCGCTTCAGCTGCTCCTTGAGTATCTTCCCGAAGTGCTCCTTGGCGGCGTTTATCTCGGCGTCGTTCATTTTGACCGGGAGAAGGCAAACGATGGCCGCTTATTACATTTTTGTTGATAGAGGTCTCCCGATGCCCTTTAAGAGAAGTAGGCAGCCTAATTAAATATCAGCGTCCGGCGGGAATCGGCGGAGGATCTTACGACAAATCAGGGAGAGGGTTATGGGATGGGCCTTTCTTCCGGACGCCTTAGCCTAGAAGGCATACTAATCCTTGGTGTCCCGGGCTTATAAAGTCTTGCTTTCCGATATCAAAATTAGGGAAATAACGCCGTTCATCCGCTCCTGCAACGCGGTCAGCACCTACTGCAAGATCGAACTGCTCGAACAAATCGAAACAAATGATAACACAGTTAATCATATTGAATTATAATAAATATATATTACAATTGGTCAACACTATAAATACTTAATAACGCCTTAATCACAATTATGGTAATAAATTATGATAAATTCCTATCATATCATCCATCAGGGCAACCGGTGCGGCATCGACGCAAGGTACCCTTCCAGCCATCTATATCGATCGGTCCGGATACAAAGGACGTGCTCTTGAAGATCAGGCGATTGGACAATGAGCTGGACCGATTCATCCTGACCGCGTCGGACTACCTTGAGCTGGTGACCGAGGCCTACGCCTCGAACGTCCATTGGAGCACCCGGTTGGAAGGGAATCCTTTGCGGGAGGAGGAGGTGGTGCGTCTCACCAGGCAGACCTTCGCCGGTAGGGAGGGAGAGATCAACCCGGGGCCGCAGCAGGAGATCATCAACCATCTCTACACGTATTTCCTCAGGGACCGGCTCCGACCGCCCTGGTCCCCAGGCACGCTCAGGTCGGTGCATGCCATGCTCACCGAGGGAACCGGAACGGAAGGGGTGCCCGGGGAGTTCCGGACCACGCACGCCAGCATAATGGACCATGGCATTGAGGCGTTCATCGCCTGCCCCCCTCAGCATGTGCAGGAGGAGACCTCCTCCCTGCTTGATTGGTTGAACTCCTCCGGCGCCGCGCTGGAGCCTTTGGTGTGCACCACAGTTTTCTTCCATGAGTTCGAGAGCATACACCCCTTCCGGGACGGGAACGGCCGCGTGGGGCGGACGTTATTCCATCTTCTGCTACAGGAATCCGGGATGCGAAATTCCAAGCTCTGCCGCATCGACCTGCACCTGCTGAGGCAGCCCTCCGTCTACTATGACCTTGTTGCATATGCGGATGAGAAAGGTTCGTACGCAGAGATCATCGATTACTTCGCGCTCTGTGTGCTGGAGGCCTATCAGGAGGCCTTCGAGAGGTTCAAGGGAAAGGACATGCTGAGCAAAGATCTGGACGAAGGTAGCATAAGGCTGGTCCAGAAGGCACGGGAGCTGGGTGCCCGGTTCGAGCTGAGAACGGCCGCGGACTGGGTGGCCGGCCTGGGGGAGCAGTCCCTGCGCGCCCGCCTCAACCGTCTGGTGGAGATGGGCTTCCTGGTCAAGGAAGGCCGCACCGCCGCCACCCGCTACCGGTTCATCGACCCGTTCGAGCCTTTCAAGGAAAAAGTGATGGAAAAGGGATACGAGCGGACCGGTCTGGCCTAGGCCTTGCCCTGCTTGGCCACCGCTTCCATGGCTTTCCTGATGGAGTCCTGGTCCCCGAGGTAATAGCTGCGAATCGGCCTCATTCCCTCGTCAAGCTCGTAGACCAGCGGAACCCCGGTGGGAATGTTGCGGGAGACGATCTCCGAATCAGGAACGTTGTCCAGGTACTTGACCAAGGCCCGCAGGGAATTGCCGTGCGCGGCTATGATCATTCTTTTTCCGCTCCTCAGCTCCGGGACAATCTGCTCCTTCCAGTAGGGGACGAATCGCGCCACGGTATCCTTCAGGCATTCCGTGCCCGGAACGTCCTCCGGCGCTAGGTCGGAATAGCGGCGGTCGTGAACGGGGTGCCGGGGGTCGTCCAGTTCCAATGCCGGCGGGCGCACGTCGTACGCCCTCCGCCACAGCAGCACCTGCTCCTCCCCGTACTTCTTGGCCATCTCGGACTTGTTCAATCCTTGTAAGGCCCCATAATGCTTCTCGTTAAGACGCCAGGACTTCCGGACCGGAAGCCAGCACAGGTCCATATCCTCCAGCACGATGTCCAGGGTCTTGATGGCCCGCTTCAGCACGGAGGTGAAGGCCAGATCGAACTCGTAGCCTCCGTCCTTCAACAACCGGGCGGCCTCGTGCGCCTCCGCCACCCCCTTCTCCGACAGTCCCACGTCGGTCCAGCCGGTGAAGCGGTTCTCCTTGTTCCAGGTGCTCTCCCCATGGCGAAGTAGAACGATCTTGATCATCTTGCTCCACACTGGATAAGGAAGCGGAATGAAAAGCGTTTCGCATGTCCCCCGGGCCAGATCATCCCAGATCATCGATGATCATGTTCTCGGCGATATGCGAGAAAACTAAAGGGCGGAGCTTTCCGCCCATCCTTCAGAGAATAACGTTCAGTGCTTTATGCCCTTCAGCCTGGGCCTCTTCAGGTCCTTGTTGGTCTCGACCTCGAACGTAATGGTGATCGGATCCTCCACGCTCAGGTCCGGGGACGGGTTCCGCATGGTTATGGTGGTCCTTCCCCACGGACTGATCTTAGGTGTGGTGGAGGTATCTTTCACATGCGTTATCACGAACTCAATGCCATTGTCCACTACCGTCTGTGTCGTATGAAATCTCCTAGGGGTCTACCGATCCCCCGAAACTTTTCTATTCCACGAGGGAATCATAAAGCCTCTTATTATCAAATTAGATAGATACTTTTTAACACCTTAAAGGAAGGTTTATAGGCCATTCGACCAAACGAAAGACCAATGGGGGAGAACGCGCGCGAGGCTCATCCTATCATCGTTGGCAGGATCAGGGAGCTCGAGACATTGCAGTCCTGTCTTTCCCAGGTGATCCAGGGCAAAGGCAGGACGGTCATGATCTCCGGGGAGGCCGGGATCGGCAAGACCAAGCTGACCGAGGAGCTGGGGCGCTTGGCCAGGATGACCAACTGCCGATTCCTGGTCGGCAGGTGCCTTCCCCACGCCACCGCCCCCTATCTGCCCTTCCGCGATGCCCTGCAGGGACTGGCGGCGAAGGACCCGTTGGTCGAGGGAACGCCCGGTGACGCCCTGTTCGCCATCCGGGAGGAGCTGGGGAAGGGCTCGCAGACCCAGCCGCTGATACTGGTGCTGGAGGACCTCCACTGGGCCGACACCGCCACCGTCCAGGTCATCCATTTCCTTTCCAGGAACATATCCTGCATGCGGGTGATGATCGTCGGCACGTACCGGCCCGAGGACATATCCTTCGAGGTCGCCGAAGGGCTGTACCATCCCCTTTTCGACTCGCTGCGCTCCATGCGCCGGGAGTCGCTGTTCACCGAGATACCGCTGGGGGAACTGAGCGCGGGCGATATCGACGAGCTCCTCAACAAGATACTCGGCGGCCGGGTGCACAGGAAGGTCCTGGAGGAGGTCATGAGGGAGGGCGAGGGGAATCCGCTGTTCACCATCGAGTGCGTGCACAACCTTCTCACTCACGGTCAGATAAGGTCCGAGGCCGGGGTGTGGTCCTTCGCTGGGGAACTGGTCAGCGTGCCGTCCACGGTCAAGGACGTGGTCATGCGCCGGGTGGAAAGGCTTCCCAGGACCACCCGGCGGGTGCTGGAGGCCGCCTCGGTCATCGGCCTCAGCTTCGAGCCGAAGGTTCTGGCATCGTTGATGAACATGCGGCAGATGGACCTCCTGGAGGTTCTGGAGGAAGCGGACCGCTCGCACGCCATGGTCAAGGTCGGCGATGGAAAGGTGACCTTCGCCCATGAGAACCTGCAGCGGGTGATCTACGACTCAATGACCGAGGCCCGGAGGAACGAGATCCACCGGGAGGTGGCTCGAATACTCGAATCTGAGCCGAAGAGCCTGCGCCTGGATGGGGAGATCGCCCTGCACCACCGTTATTCCGGGGAACGCGACAAGTGCGTTCGTTACTCCCTCTCCGTGGGCATGGAGTGGCTGAACCGCAAGGCCATCTATGAGGCGGTCCCGAACTTCCGCCGGGTGCTGGAGCTCACCGACGGCGATGAGGAGTTCATCGTGGAGAGGCTGCAGGCCCTGGAGGGCATGGGCGACTGCCAGGTGTATCTCGCCAACTTCCAGGAGGGGCTGAAGGACTATGAGGATTTCATGCGCCTGGGCGGGGAGGACGTGCGCTGCGCCCGCGTACTGCGCAAGATCGCCGAATGCTGGTCGCCCACCCGTCTCGGGAAAGGATCATCGGTCAACTGTCTCAGGTATCTCGGCGAGGCCGAAGGTTGCCCGCGCATCAACGCCTTCGAGGAGGGAGAGATATTTGGCGTGCGGACCAACCTCGACCTGTGGACCGGGAACTTCCCCAAGGCCGACGAGCTGTGCACCAAGGCCGAGGAGTGCTTCCGCCGGGCCGGGGACCGCTCACGCGAAGGGCAGCAACTGTGCTACCACGCCTGGATACACCTATCCCAGGGCGATATGACCAGAGCGTTGGAGACCCTGGACAGGGCCAGGGAAATGTACGTGGGCGGCAAGGACATCGAGCAGGAGCTGGAGCTCAACCGGCTGCTCAGCGAGGTGCTCTACCATCAGGGACGGGGGCGGGAGGCGCTGCTGGCCTTCGATTCGGTGCATCACGCCGCCTCGCAGATCGGCGACCGGGTGTCCATGTGCTGGTCTCATATCTTCCGCACCTTCGTCAATCTCGACCTCAAGGAGAGCGCGGACGCCCTGAAGAACGCCAAGCTGGCCCTGGACGAGGCGATGGAGTCCGATTCCGCCTACATGGGCTGCATGGCCGATACCGTGATGGCCTTGGTGGCCCTCAACCGCAAGGATCTCCGTTCGGCCCTGGAGTTCAGCGAGAAGGCCTGGAAGGTGGCCTCCAAGTTCCCCGGGACGGTGAAGACGCCGGTGAAAGGCGTGACCCTGATGGTCCGCGGGGCGGCCCTATGCCAGAACGGGAACGCCGAGGAGGGGAACGGGCTCTTCGAGGACGCCCTGCGCTGGCTGGATGGCGGCATGGGCTGCATGATCCATTTGGCGTACTCTCTCTGTTACTACGGTGAGGCGCTGCAGCGGCAAGGTCGTTCCGAGTACGCTTTGGACTGCTACACCCGGGCGCGATCGATATTCAAGGTGCTAGGGAACGCGCCAGGCGAGGAAAGATGCGCCATGGTCATCGGCGACCTCCGGCGCATCATCGAGGGGGAGATCTCGCTGCGGGAATCTAGCAACCTTTATGCCAAATGAAGCTCAACTATTCACAAGGGAAAGGAGGAGGTACGACCCAGGTCGAGTCCCCGGTGCTCACCAAGGTGCTGCGCACTTTGCGTGAGATATACCCAGCTAAAGTGGAGGAGCTGGTGCTCATCTCCGCGGTGCAGAAGGAAATGTCCGCCAGCATCGAGCAGATAGACGCCGAGCTGAACATCGGGAAGGCCAAGGGCTTCCTGGAGGAGTTCGGGGAGACGGACATGGAGGGGCGGTGGTTCAAGATCACCTCCCGGGGCATCGAACGGCTGCAGGAGCTGGAGCTGGTGGCCACCACCGCCGACCTCGGTAAGCTGATGGAGATGGAGCGGCGTCTGGTCGAAACGTACGACCGCATCCAGACCGACATGTCCAAGATGCGCTCCGAGCTGGATGAAAAGACGGAGGCCATGAACTCCGGGATGGAGGGCATGTCCAAGCGAATCGGCGATCACGACCAGGTGATACGCACCTACTTCATCAGGGTCATCGAGACATTCGGTGTGTTCGTCGGAATCTTCGCCATCGTGGTGATCATGGTGCTCACCCGCTACGACGCGGTGGTCAACGTCGACGATCCCTGGACCGCGGCGATACTGGTGATCGGCACGCCGGCGGTGGTGGTGGTGTCGATATTGATCATGCTGCTGGGCATCAAGTACCTGATACTGCTGCCAGACCGCCGGTGACCTTATGTGTCGCCGGGGCGTTCATAAAATAATTTTAAAAATATATTAAAAAGTAATATAGGGCTGGAAGAAAATCAAATCATCGACCATTTGGTAAATGGGGGGAAACTAGAATGGGACACATGAGAGCGATAGCTTCATCGGTAGTGATTCTGAGCTTGTTATTGGTGCTGTCCGCCACGGCCGTTCCGGGAACGGCGGCGGGCGGCGCGGATTGGGTCGTCCATGATACGGCGCCCATCGAAAGGATCGTGTACGCTTATGCGCAACTGCCCGACGGTCGCATCTTCGTCGCCAGCGGCGCGGACATCGATGGGACGCCCACGCTGACCAACGAGACCTGGATATACGATCCGGAGATGAAATCCTGGGAGCAGAAGGCGGACATGAACATCAGCGAGTCTGCCTGCTGCGCGGCCATGCCTGACGGCAACGTCTACGTGTTCGGGGGCATGAACGGTCCTCTGCTGACGCACGTCCTGGTGTACGATGTGGCCGGCGACACCTGGAGCGAAGGTCCCGAGCTGCCTACTGGCCTCATCCTGTCTGAGGCGGCCGCGGTCAACGACCACCAGGTCCTGATCGCCGGAGGGGCCACCACCGGATACTTCGCCAACACCACCGCGGCCTGTTGGATGTTCGACACCGACACTGGTGACTTCACCGCCCTGGCCGACATGCCGGCCGCGAGGTGCTGCGGCATGATGGCCATTTCCGGTTCCACCGCCTACTTCTTCGGCGGGTTGGATGCCGACGTCACGCCTCATGACGACATATTCGCCTATGACATAATTGGCAACGAGTGGTCGACCGTTGGGAAGCTGCCTGGTGTCCTGGTGAACGCTGCCGTGGTCTCCAGCGGGCACGGCTCGATCTATCTGATCGGAGGGGAGACCTACTTCAACTGGTACGGTGACGGGTTGGCCAAGGCCTATTCCTTCGACACCTTCTCCTACGAGTTCACCGAGCTACCCGACCTCCCGGCCCCGGTGCTCAACTCCGCGGCGTTCATGCTGGACGGCGGCAGGCTGATGTACCTTCTGGGCAACAGCGCGGGGGACGGGAACACCGACGTGATGGTCCTCCAGACCGGCGAGGCCAAGGCGACCTTGTCCGCGAACGAGGTGGACCAGGGGAACAGCGTATGGCTGCACATCTGGGTGGAGACGGAACAGGACATTGGAACCCTGTCCGGAAGCGTATACCTGGTGAAGGACAACGTCACCTACGGGGAATGGCACTTCACCTCGGGCGAGGGCGCCAACGTGATGGTGGAAATCGCCGTCTCAGAAGGCCTGCCGGCCGGGGATTACCTGCTGAAGGTCGAAGAGCTCAATGTGAACGGCTGGTGGCTGGACCGTCACTTCTCCCCGATGCCTCTGACCGTGAACGACGTCCCCAGCACCCAGGAGCGGCTGGACTCCCTGTACCAGCAGAACCAGGCCCTGCAGGACCGCCTGGACGACCTGGAGGCGCAGAACCAGGGCCTTCAGGACCAGCTGAACGATACGCGCGCCGACCTCAAGGAGGCGGTGGACGCCAAGCTGGACGCGATGATCGGGTACGTAATACTCATCGTGGCCCTGGGCGCGCTCATCGTCGGTGTGGTCATACTGCTGCGCAAGAAGTGACCTAAACCCCTTCCTTTCATCATTTTTATATTCTCATCCGAACCTAGTAACGATCACCTCGGGGGAGGGCGGATCCTATGCGTCTTGTCTTTCTTAGCTCGGCCTTGGTCATGCTGCTGTTGGTGTCGATCGTCCCGCCGGCGTCGGCGGCCGCGCCGGAATGGCGGTCATTGGAGGACATGCCCGAAGCGTTGACGTCCTTCACCACCGTGGAGCTGCTGGACGGAAGGGTGCTGGTCAGCATGGGCTGGGATGGCGGGCAGGTGCCCTCCGGCGAAACCTGGATTTTCGATCCAACATCGGGCGAATGGCAGGCGGCGGCGGACCCCCCGGGATCCTTCATGGCCGCCTCGGGGGTGGCCATGCCCGACGGACGGGTGTACATCTTCGGAGGCCTCTGGCTGGACCAGGACGCCATGACCATGAACTATCAGGAGGAGGTCCTGATCTACGATGTGGAGGAGGACATCTGGACCAGCGGCGCGCCGAGGCCGGAGGCGGTCAGCATGCTGGAGGCCGCAGCCCTGGACGAGGAACGGATACTATTGGTGGGAGGGCTGGACTCGGGCATGATGGCCACCGCCGCCTGCTACATCTATGACACGGTCAGCGATTCCTTCACGGCCACCGACGACCTCCTGAAGCCCAGGGTGGCCGGCGTGGCCCTCTCTTATCTTGGGGACGTTCTCTACGCCGGCGGTTCGGATTCCGTGTCCCTGGTGGCGATGAAGGAGGTCTTCCGCTACGACGCTTCCTCGGGGACATGGTCCCTGTACGGTAAGATGCCCGAGGGACGCTACTACGACGAGGGGGCGATCGGCGACGACGGTCTTATGTATCTTTACGGCGGAAAGACCGGGGCCACGACCGACCTGACCGGGACCGGAACCTTCAGGGTGGTGGACATGGTGGATTGTTCTTTCATCACCGCTCCGGCTCCGCCGGTGACGGTGATTGGAGCTGGCGTTGTGGCCACTGGTGACGGATGGCTAATGCTCTTCGGAGGAGGCCAGGGCAACGCCCCGATCGCCAGCGTGTCATCCTTGCGGTTATTCGAGAGGGATGCCTGGATCGACGATATTGAATGCGCTCCTGGAGAAGGAGTGCGCGTGCACGCGGAGGTCCAGGCCAACTTCGTGGAGCACGATTCCTATTCCATGGACGTGCTGCTGATCAAGAACGGGACGGTGCTTTCCACGGAGCGCATGACCGCCGGGCGGGACGAGTCGGCATCGGTGTACCTGGAGGTGCCGGAGGACCTGGGACCAGGGTCGTACGAGATCATGGTTAGGAACGTGGAGTTCGAGGCGAAGGGGTGCGATATAGCGTTCCCGTCGTTAACGGTGAACGTGACCGAGGCGCCGTCGCCCACGGACCGCATCGGGGAATTGGAGGACCAGCTGGCGGAATTGAGGGATGAGCTGGCCGGGAAGATGGACGCCTGGGTTGGGTACGCGATACTGGTTATTGTGATAATATCTCTTGGAATAATGATGATATCAATTCGAAGGAAATGGTGGTAGCGTTGTATACCCAATCCTTATTGCTCTATCCATTTTATGAGCATCAACCTTATTATATTACGAGTGTTTGGCGTACGATAATTGATGATCGGCGATGACAGATCCTGAAGGGCCCAAAGTCATTGTTCTTATTCCTGCATATAACGAAGAGCTTACCATCGGTTCAATGGTCTTGTTGGCCAAACACTATGCTGACAAGGTCGTGGTTGTCGATGACGGTTCTAAGGACCGAACGGTTTCTATCGCGATCGAATCAGGTGCTGACGTATTGAGGATGGAAAAGAATTCGGGTAAGGCGATGGCGCTCCAGGAGGGGGTCGAATACTGTAAAAGATTTGAACCCAGGGTTGTCATCATGATTGATGGTGATGGGCAGATGGACCCGGCCTTGATACCTTTTGTCTCCGAACCCGTTCTGAAAGGAGAGGCCGATCTGGTAATCGGTTCTCGATATCTTAACAAGGATACAAAAATCCCTCTGAAAAGAAAGATTGGTCAAATTATTCTGAACTCCGCTACCAATATGGGCTCGGACAACACCGTTACCGACAGCCAATCTGGGTATCGGGCATTGTCCTTCAAAGCGTTAGGGCATATGGATTTCGTTTCTGATGCCTACAATATTGAATCGGACATGATAGTTCATTTTTCCGAGAAGGGGCTTAAGATAAAAGAGGTCCCGATCACCGTCCGTTACGACGTTCCCAACGGCCACAAGCAGAACCCTTGGAAGCATGGGATTGATGTTCTCAGTCGTGTGATCGGTTATGTTGGGTACAGAAGACCGATATTGCTATTCGGGGTACCTGGAATAGTCCTCATGACATTTGGTTTGGTCCTATCCGCTGCCACATACTTTGAGAACATCATAATTTTCCATTGGACAATGGTAACCCAAGGTATAGCTGGATTGACCACACTGGGCATTGGCATTTTTTTAATCTTCGCCTCGCTTATGCTCAATTCCTTAGGCATCCTGATGGAACAAAGAAAATCTTAATCGATTTTCAATATCATTGCAAATTTCTATACAATTTGAAATCTGGTGAATCATAGACCTTGCTAGCCCACCATCCGTCCAATTTTGTGGCCAGTTCACCATTTTCATTGCTCGAGGTAAGGTATTCATACCGTGCAATATCCCGTTCTGAAAGAATAACATAGCTTGGCTTATCCGCCACTTCCCAGTTCATACGTCCATTTATTTCTTTTATGGCGCGATAACGATATTGTTCTATTGAATGGGATAGGATAACTCCTTGCTCATAAGAATAAAGATCTGTCCTGATGTTACTGTTCTCATAATAGAATCCCACTCCTTGGACCTCCTCCATGGACACATGGTCCATCTGGATATTTCCATAGGCAGCGGCTACGAACAAAGCCGGCCCAACCAATAAAGCGACCAACACCAAGACGGCGATTCGTCTGTTCCACACCGCGGTCAACAACAGAATCATGAATGGAATGATGAACGCATAGGAGCGCGTGATTGATTCGATAGCATAGCTGGAGAAGATAATAATCGGAATGATGCCTCCACAGAATATTCCGAAGATTGGTAAAAGGATTCGATTGCCAGATTGGCTTTTATTTTTCATCGTGTACAACAAGCCGATTAGGATGATCAATCCCACCAAGACCGCAATGGATATTTTGATAATGATAGCGATGGAGTAGTCCCCAGCGAAGAGATTTGTCAAGGATCCAAAAACCATGGATAGGTTGCCGATGGATTTTATTATGCCAGGTAGAAATATCTGCATATAATGAAGATTGTATGATAAAATAAAATTCGCCATTATCACGATAGCTAAGACCATTAAGCCAGGGCTCACCGTAGTTTCTCCATTGATCTTTCTCCAAGGTTTGTATTCGAATAAGAACAACAGGGTTATTATCGCGAAGAACAAGGCGGCCGATAATACATGTGATGCGATCATCGCCGCAATCCCGATGATGAAAGTGATCACCATGGCCGGTTCTCTTTGGCCCTCAATCTGCCATTTGATTACCACATAGAGTAAAAACAGGAAGAAGAAAAAGCCAAGTGCAGGTGGTAAGAACAGGTAGTAGGCGGTCCAATCATAGAGGATGAAGAAGAGCACTCCAATTAAGGACAGATCTCTTCTGCCAGTCCATTTATCTGTCATTAAAAAGATCAACGAGATTTGGCAGGATTTTATGATCAGAGGAAAAACGAAGAGAACGAGCAGTGGATCCGAACTGGAGGACAGGCTCACAAAGGTTCCGATAAGCATAACTCCCGGCCAATTTTGATACGGGAGCCCAATCTGGTCTATCGTACCGAATTGGTTGATGAATTGGACATGTCCAATCACCTTAAATGTGTATGAAAAGTAGGTAGTCCCTTCAAGCATAATGGGTAACGTGTATAGGGCCAAGGCAAGAAACGCCACGCCTAGGTACGTTTCGATGGAAAATGTCTTGTTGATAATTGATAAGACTACCGAGGTTGTGATCAGGACGACAGCCGGTATGAATAGCGGACCAATCCCACCAACAAGTCCAAATCTTCCGATCGTTGGATCGACCAGAAGCATATGAGCGCCCCAAAGGACCAATCCAAAAAGTAAGAAAACGCCCTCGTATCCCTTGGTTCTTCCCACGATCCTGGTCATTATTTTGCATCACCCTGTAATATCAAGGACCAATCATTTCTTTAACGGATGTGAATCTTATGGAACGTTTCTAAGAATGATGAATATTCTAATGGTATATGATTACTCGCAACGATGGTAAAATACCTTAATTCGCATCGATTTCCAATATATCCATTGTTTAGAATTTTTAATTATATATTTATATGATTTTAATATAATTTCCTCATTAAGTCATATCCCGAAATTATAAGTAAACGAAATCGTTTTGTCATTTATTGACTCATTCCAATTCTGGTTTTCGGGGTTATCTGGATATTATTGCCATCGTAGCTGTGGCAACAACTCTCCTTGTCCTGACCATAATCGGTGATACTAGCATCGTTCGTTTTATTATTGCGTGTTCACTAATATTTTTTATTCCCGGACATCTGATAACAAACATTCTCTTTAGAAAACCTTATAAATTATCTCGTTTAGAAAAAATCGTTGTCTCCGTGTTCTTCAGTATTTGCCTAGTCGTTATCGGTGGTCTTATTCTAGACATATCTCCGTACAATATCGATGAGGAGTCAGTCGTTCTATTGCTGGTCTATTCGACGTTGCTCCTCAGTTCTCTAGAGTTAATTATCCGTCTTGCCTCGAATACGAACTTACATGAGCCACTCCATTTGAGGACGAAACAGGGTTTGGTCCATGCATATGATAATATCAGGAAAAGGCCTCTTCGTGGAGTAATCCTTCTTGCGTCGGCTATTATCATCGTTATAATGATGTTCAACATTTTCGTGATGCCGGGTTACGATCCGCACACCGTGCTCTATATCAAGAATCAAGAAGGGTCATCCATATGGCCAATCGAACATTCGATGTCTTATCAGATTGGGCAGGAGATCGATCTTGTTGTCGGTGTCGTTAATCATGAGCGCAAAGATATGCAATATGAACTGCTGTACCTGGTCACTTGGTACGATGTAGCTGGCGGTAACATAACTAATGTAACCTTATTGAAAAACGATTCGATTCACCTGAAATCAATACCGTTGTACTACAACTCTGAATTTGATGAGCAATGGGAATCGAATTTTTCCTATCGCATCAACGAGACCGGTCCTCAAAGATTATGGTTCATACTCTGCTCGGATGATTATCAGCTCGACGGGTTCTCTCTGGAGCCCGGCGTAAAATATCCATATGATAAGGTCGATGATCTACTAACGGATGCGGAAAACGAGGTTGTTCAAAGCGTTTATCTAAGCATGGTCGTCGAATAATTACTTTTATTTTTTCCAACCATCTCAAAGATCAAGATCAATATCTCACAAAAGTAAATAATCATATTATCTCAATCTGGGAAGCCGTCCTCTCATGGCACTAATGGCTATAACCAATAATAATGGCATATTGGACGCGATCAAGCGTTATCATGAACGATGCGGTTTCACTAATTATACTGAATCTAAAATAAATGATTTCAACATAATAGTCTGGGGGAAAATTCGAGGTGGTAAACCTCATCTGCTCCATCTGGAAGGAGATAAGGTCATAGCCGGCGTCGGGACATTCGTTCGAGATGGAAAGACTGGTGAAGAACTACTAAACAAGATAATTACTGAATATGATGGGCAAATAGATAAATTGCAGGAATCATTGGTGGGCAATTATTTTTTTACAATAATAAATAATAATACAGGTGTATGTTTTTCGGATTATACCGAGTCGTTTAAAGTATATTATTGGTCAAAAGATGGAAAATGGATAATATCGAACTCTTTGGCAGGCATCGTTGAATCGGTGGGCGGTCTGGAGATTGATATGAATCCACTCATTGAATTTTGTTTTCAGTTTGCGATAATGGGGTCCGATACATACATAAAAAATGTGAAGAAATTGCTGGGCGATGAACACTTAATATTGAGTAAAGAAGGCATTAGTGTACTTAGGCATCCTTGGGTGAAAACGGCGGATTCCGTAGAGTTATCCCCATCTCACCGTGAAGTATCTGAAGAGCTAATTCGAGCAACAAAAGAAGTTATATCCGCATTTGGCAGGAAAATGGGTGTACACGCGACGGGGGGTCTAGATTCTAGATTAATTTTGGCTGCAATGTTAACAAACGGTATCAGACCCACTCTTCTATATGGGGAGAGCAACAGTCCATTCATCGACACAAAAACTGACGATTGGGACATCGTAAGAGCTCTATCGCAGCACCTTGAAATCGATTCAGATAAATTGGATTGGTCTGCAAATCATGATGATTTGATCAGGACTTGGTCCCAGTCCTATATGCGGACCGGGCTGTTTAGACAACTGATGGCCGATAAAGTTTATGATATTTACAAAGAAGGTTCTGCTGGAAGTTATAGTTTTCTTGAAGCTGGATACTTTGGAGAGCGATTGAGAAACAATGTATGGTTGGACAACCACATAGGGGATACAATAACAGTCGATGAATATCTTGACGATTTCTTCATCAATAGTGCATTAAAGGAAATTCTACCAAATTTTTTGGAATTCAGGGCGTACTTAAAAGAAAAAATAATCCGCTTCGGGGACAGGTTCGGAGCCACATTCCAGAATGAATCCTTCGTCAAGGGGGATTTTCAAAAGTTACACGATCTCTATCGGAGAGATGCTGATACGTACTTCATGAACTATCTGAACCTCTTCACCAATTCGTGTATCATACTCACTTCTCCTAAATTATTTAGAATTGTATATAATATACCCACAGCTTCGAAGAAAGATGGGGCATTCATGTTAAGGATAATGAAAAACACCTATCCAGATGTATTGAGCGTTCCCTTTTATTCTAGGAATAGGAAAAAAACATATTCGAAATTGTCCGGCACATTAAAACCCAAGATTGGACTGATAAGTTTCGTTGATGTATATCGAAAGTTGCGATTGGATAAAAGTCGAACCATAACAGCCGTTGCTTTCTGGCTATTCGAATTTGAACCAATTAAAAAAATGCTCATCGGTAATAAATGGTCCGAAGAGATGAGCACCGTTCCTATGCTCAGAAAAACCCTGGTTGATATCGCTTATGAGCATCAGGGGCAGTTTGATCTGAAGCTCGATTTTGACAAGTTCAACCCGACATATATCAACACGGTGGCAATCTATGCCCAGCTTCTAATACGGTTGAAACAAAGCAGGATGTGCGAGGAAAATTCAATTTGAAACATTGTTTTTACCGATCACCTGTCGTGATAAATCAAACTGTACTCTCCATTGTAAACCATATTCTGATTGTATAAGTAAGACGAGAACCAATCACTGACTGGAACAAGCGTTTTGTTGACTCTAAAATATACCGGATCCTCCAATCTGATCATGCCATTTACATTTTCTGTACCTAAATAATAGAATGTTCCTTGTGGGTGTACAAGGTTGGGGTCCACACCGTTCGTTGTATATAGGGGAATATAATCACCAGTATACATCTTTACCAAATATGCTCGGTTAGCGTCGGCTTTGATTATCTGGTCATCGCCGATCATATGCTCAGCCCATTTCGCAGCGTTTCCTTCCATGTTATTAAAATTGGGGCGTTCATCCCAAACGTTCAATTCAAAGGCCACAGGTTCACCAGCCAGTTCATTGATTAAACCCGAGTTGGTGAACAGTATCAATACTATGGCCAGGGAACAGATGTAAACATAGCACTGTTTCCCCGTGTACTTTGCCCCTTTAAAAGGACGAACCACTCTTTTCACTAACCCATCGACTATGGCTCTTCCTCCGACAACAACAAACGGTGAGAGTACCAACATGGCGATATGGACTAAGCGAGACTCACTAACATAACCAAAAATGTTGGGGGTAATAATCCCCATGATTATCACCAAGAGGAATGCGATTGCTAAGGTTGTGTACTCCATCTCAAACCTCTCATCACCCAGTTTTTTAATCATTTGTTGGGCGATTCCTATGGTCGACAAAATAAATACTGATATGAAAACGATCAAATTGACCTGATCGATGAGATTCAGGTCACTGAAGTGAAACGCTCTCGCAAGCAGTCCAGATTGCACGTCATGGATTGACCATATTCCCATGAATATTCTACCGAAGGCATCGAACACGATCTGAGTAATGTACGAATTCAAAATCAGGGTATACCACAATGCTGTAAAAACGATTAGCCCCACTGTAAGCAATGCCGCAACGTGAAAATTCCTATAATGACGTCTCAGTATCGCCGAGGCCAGAATCAGAAGAATCGACGATATGACAAAGCAGACCACAAAAATCATCAATAAACCGTAATGGGAGACGGCCAGGGATAATCCGAAGGTTAAGAGAAGTCCCATTTTTATCAGTACTGACATATTTATATCCACTAGGATAATAATTATCAAGACCATGAACAGCTCGCTGATCATCTGTCGGTTAAGCCCTAGCATGTCGGTGTAAAAACTGGAAAGAGATATGATGATAAATGTCGCCAACATCGCTAATCGGGGATCCATTCCTCTGGTAGCAAGTTGGTAAACCCCAATCGGCACTAGGGTAAAAAGCAAGGGAAAGACCATCTTAAAAAAGATGATTAGATCGATATCCGCTGGGACGGCGATCATCGGAACAAGCACGGCCAGGCTTAACAGGTTGTCAGTCCTGTTGGTAGGAGTGGGTTCCCACATACCGGTTATCAATGTCTGTTTTGCGCTCCAAAATTCGAAGGATACATCCGCCCATTCGACAATCAGCTCAGATACAAAAGAGCTATGCCACAGCAGTGCCAGAGAGAATGAGAAGATCGCTATTGGATACAGCACCTTTGGAATCTTTTTGCTCCAACAATAGACTACCATCCCAACGCCAATAACGATTATTAGGGCCAGTTGGGCACCATTGGCCCCAGTTCGATTAAGAATATTGGTGGATATTATCGCCAAAAACGGGAGGCAGTACAGGATCAACGCGTGAATGGAAACGAACGGTTTCAGGTCCATTGTAACATCGAATTTCGAGCCATCGTCACGAAAATACACTATGATAAGCAAGACAAAGACAATGGCGATTATCGAACCGAGGACCGTCCACACACTAAATGCATTTCCCCATCCGTACTGAGCATAAATCAAGTTGACTAGAAAACCACATCCCATTAGTGTCGCTAAACTCAAACCCACTGCTAGCAGTACGGTTTTCAATACCCCCATATCGTTTAGGCGCAGGGCGCGAAGGATTAAAAAACCAGGTGCAGAGACCATGAATAATCCTACAACGATCGATCGAACCAAGGGTATGGAATACCCCCACTGGTCGAGGCATACCATTGTTACCGCCAGTGTTATCCAGGAGATGTAGGTCCATAGCAAGGGTTTTATGTCCCAATCATTAAGTCGGAACGGGTTTATCACCCTTATCTCCATAGAATCAACCCCCGCTTCCCATTGGAACGCGTTATTCATTCAAATAATATAAACAATATCTTGGAGATAAGGCAATGCGAATAATTATTGGAAAAGAGCGATTGATCTCAGGTTTCAAACATTACTGGGACCTTCTGTTGATTTCTTTATTCGCCATTTTGAATCTTTGTGTTTTCCTGATCAATGGCGACGGATCGAACCCTTTGCTCTATGTCCCTTTATTAATCGTAGGATGTGGATATCCAGCATCCTTCTTCCTGGTTAAATCTGGGTTCTTTACAATTAAAAGGTTTTCTGTCAGTTCGCTGATAAGCTGTTCTCTCACATTAATCTTCATTTTCTCTATCAAAGATCTCGAACTTACTATCGTAGCGATATCATTCATCGCTCTGGTATCATCGGTATTGGCAATAATCCTGAGAAGTTCGACCCAACTAGATGAGGCTAAAAAGAAATATTACTATATCGCCAATTTGTTCGATTGGTACTTGGGAATAAAAGCCAAGCAAAGGTTCCCCTGGTTGATCTCGCTGACCATCTTGTTATTATTAGTAACGGCATCTTGGTCCATCCTGAACTCCTCCCCAAACACTGAATTATATACCGAGTTTTACGTCGTCAGTCTTGATAACAAGGTCGAAAACCTCCCTTTGGAGATCATCGCAAATGATAACTATACGGTTAAGGTGGGTTTGGCCAACCATGAGGGAAGGACAGTAAAATATCTTGTCCAAATGTGGTTAATCGAATCCACGTTGATGAATAATACCATCAATGTAACCAAGGGGTATTATTATGGGAGCCACGAGAAAACGCTCCCGCATATAAATCCTTCTTCAACGGATGATTGGACACCTCAATGGGAGTTCAGATTTCAATTCAACGTCTCTTTGGGTGGTGTTTACAAGATGTTTTTCATATTATCTAAAAATTTAAATCCAGAATTCCCCTCCGACCTCGATGTAGGCCAGGATTATTCCAGTCATGAATTGGAGGTGCTGGTCAATCAAGCGTACAAGCGAGAGTTTCAGTCGTTGAATATGAATCTCATTGTTAAAGAGGCCACGAATTCAACAACCCCTATGGTGTATCCTCTTACTAGGTAGATGGTCTCAGTATCTCTATCGAATATCCAACCAAAATCAGCAAATTGATGGTGGTAACCAATCCGAGGTCCCTGATGCTGTTCGCGCCATCCTTACTGAGGATCATCCTCATCTTACCGGGGATGAACCGGAATACTGTGTCTAGAATGTATGATTTACCCGAGTGGTTGGGGGTTCGTCCCTTCATCCCTCTCTTCAGAATAACCGTGCCGCGGCCTTGTGCGATCGCTCTTTTAATCAGCTTATCAAGACGTAGCCGTTCTGGGTGGACATGATGCAGTACGGTCATTCCAGGTTCGAAAATGACCTTGTACCCTGAAGCGCTGACGCGCAAGAACATTTCGGTGTCCTCTCCACCAATCCATCTATTTTTATTGATACCATATCTGATGTCGAATGGTCCTACTTCATCTAATGCCTTACGGGTGAATGCCATGTCGACGCCGAAACCGCGGTCTATCTCGCTTCTCTCCATGGGCGTTATGCTGTATGAGCAGCTGATCATCCAGTATAACTCGCGTGGGAACCAATCCATTCCCTCCGCCATCCACTTGGGTAGGATGGTTCCAGTGGCCGCTCCTACGCTGGGATCTTGGAATATCTCAACAATGGTATTGACCCATCCGGAATCGGGCTCAGCGTCATCATCAATGAAAGCCAGTATGGTTCCGTTTGCGCGTTGAATGCCCAGGTTCCGACTGTGCGCAAGACCTAGGTTGTTATCGTTCAAATCAACGACGGTTGGAAAATCACAGTCCATTACCACTTTGCGTACATCCTGGTAATGTTCGATGTTCTCATCAACGATTACAATCAGTTCAAAATCCTTTCGATCCTGATTCTTCAAAGCTCTGACCAGATCAACAAAATCTGGTAATCTGGCTCCGCTCACGGTGCTGACAATGACAGAGACTGTCGCATCACCCATCAGCTATGTGGGAATTTGTATGCATATATAATCCATTGTATCGGCCAACGCCATTCAGGATATGTGACAATGTCAATGAATCGGTGATTAAAATTAAAGCATTGAACGCAATACATCGGACATCTGGAGCCTAGTGGTATACCATGGTAACTGAAACCCTGTTCATCGCCCACACACCCTATCACATTCTGCTCTCATTAGGTATGGCCGAGAAGGGGGACCATTTGGTCATTCTGGCCGATTTCAACGAAACAGAAATTTTTAATAAGTTGATAAAAAAACATTACCAGTCAATTTTTTCCACAATCCAAATCCTGCCAGGAAGAATGACCGTCAATAACGTATTATGGCGCAGGGTGTTGTTATCACGAAAGAACAAGAAACATATACATCGGTTTTACGAGTCCGGAACCATTGAAAGAACTGTTATCTTTAACGATAGTGCAGTGGAGGGGCAATATGCTGCTTACCTCTCCTATAAGCGGGGTATACCTTCCGTTTACACCGAGGATGGTTTGGTGGCATATGTGCCGCCAGTTGATCCGCCTCGAAATGCATTAAAAGATTTTTTGGCCAAAGTATTATTCGGTGGTTTCTACCAAAACGGCATCTTGATGGGGACCAGCAAATGGATCACCGGCGCTCAACTACTGTTCCCGGCTATGGCGATTCCGGATCTGGTCATCAAGAATCCCCGTGGTCTGGACAAGAATATTTTTAATAAAATTCCCAACGATTTCATCCTAGATTTCACCGAGGGCGTTGATAATGATCTGGATGTTATCGTTGTACTCCCTCATTCAGATGTTCTGAGTTCCATATCCAACGACTCTCCTTGCATAGGGGGAGTAAACAGGGACAAGTTCGAATCAATAATCAGGGATTTAGAAGGCCATTATAGCAAGGTCGGTGTGAAGTACCATCCACGTGAAACAAAATTTTTCTTAGGTGACAATCCCGATTTTAAAATGCTACCTAACCACGTACCCATGGAATTAATCTATCTGAAACAAAGGACAGGAAATGTGAAGTTGGTCGTCAGCGCCTTGTCGACAGCCGCCTACACGGCCAGATTTATTCTGGGCGATAGAGTGACAATTAAAGCGGTTGGTGTAGGTGACAATATGGTGCAACAATTATTCGAGGATCAGAACATTGGGATTCTATGATCCATCGATGAAAGTGTAGCTCAAGGTTTTCTGTGTGGTCCTGGGAGACAGGTCCATTTCTGACAATAAACGCGCAATTCTTTCTCCAGTATGCCCATCCCCATACGGATTTCTGCAGCGCCTCGTTCTTTCAAGTGCTCCTGGTCGTTTTATCTCATCGAGTCCTCTAAGTACCTCTTTCTTTCCATATCCAACATCGATGACGTTTTCGCCTCTCTCCCTGCCCTTCTGACGAGTTCCAACATTCACGAACGGCACGCCGAGCGAAGGAGCTTCAACCAGTCCGCTACTGCTATTACCTACAAGCGCAGAAGCTCCAGATAAAAGTCGGAGATATCTATCTCTCGGTAAGTTCTTGAACAGGATGAACTGAGGAGGTTTGCACCGTTTCTCGATAACCTCGATCATCCGCCTCCCCCCAGCGTCAGCGTTCGGGTAGACCACCAATGTACGTCTCCCATCCTCTATCAGAGCATCGATGGTACCGCCTATCTGTTCAGCTGATAGGAGGGCCTCATCACTAACAGGGTGCTGCCCCAGCATCAGGTATTTTTCATGCTCACCGAGACCAAGCGTTACGAGTTCTTCTGTAGAGACGCGTCCCACTTTATCAATTCCATCAAGGGAAGGAGAGCCCACGGTATGGATCCTCCATGGCTCCTCTCCCATCATTTTTATCCTCTCTGCGGAACGTGGGGTGGCCGCTAGATGGTGATGAGACAGTTTGGTGATGGCGTGCCTAACGTGTTCGTCCACAGTGGAGGACACGTCACCCCCATGCACATGGAAGGTCGGGATGCCGATGTAGCTACCTACGATGGCCCCGGCTAGCATTTCAGCTCTGTCTCCAAGTAAAAGTATCTCGTCCGGCCTCTCGCGGTCCACCACGTCAGTGAGCTGCTGAATGAAAGCTCCCAGGAAGCGGGGGGCTGCGGAACGGGAGTCGCTTTCGAACTTGGTCGGAACGAGGATAGTGCGGAAACCGTCCTTTTCCACCTCGCTCGCGGTCCCTCCGAACTCCTGCATAAGGTGCATGCCAGTGACTACCACGATCAGTTCAAGGTCGTCACGTGCGTCGATTGCCTTCAGGGTCGACCGCATCAAGCCGTAATCGGCTCTGGTTCCCGTGATGTATAGGACCCTCCTCATTCCAGCATCCTCCGTTCCAAAAGGTGGTCCGCCTTGATGTCGACCCTGGCCCTTTTGCCGATCAAAGTTTCCAACTCCTCAGGGGGTATTCCAGTGCCAGGTCGCTTGACCGTTAGCATCCCAACGGTAACTATGGTTCCTTTGGGGATATCCTTCGCGGCCACCACACTTCGTCTGGCCGCCTTAGCCAGTTCCAGCTCCTGTGGGGACGGTTTTTTCACACCGTCTCCCAGTGCTCTCTCGACCGTCCTTATCGAGGAGATCATATTCCTAAGCTCCTCCGGGTCGAGTGAAGCTTTGTGGTCCGGGCCACGCATCTCTTTGTCCAAGGTGAAGTGTTTCTCGATCACGCAAGCGCCCAGGGCAGCGGCGACTATCGGAGCGATGATTCCTTGACTATGGTCCGAGAAACCAGTTGGTACATTGAATCGGTCGTGCAGGCTTTTGATTGTCATAAGGTTCAGCGTCTCGAAGGGCGCCGGGTAACTGCTGGTACACTGTAAAAGTATCAACGGCACATCGGCGGAGCGGAACAACCTTACTGCTCTCTCAATCTCATTTAGATCACCCATTCCCGTGGAAAGAATTACAGGTAGGCCGGTGTCCCGGACTTTCTCCAGGAGTCGGAGGTTGTTCAGCTCCCCGGAAGGGACCTTCACTGCTTTCATTCCCATCTTGATCAGAATAGCCAAGCTCTCCGGGTCGAATGGCGTGGATAAGAACTCGATATTTCTCTCGAGGCAATGCTGGCGCAGTAGTGAAAATTCTTTCTCGTCTAGTTCAAAGCGCCTGATCATCTCCAGCTGGTCCTCTCCCGAGCCATCCTCCTGGTAATCAGCCTTCCGGGCACCTTTTGCGATGAGCTTCTCCGCCCTAAAGGTCTGAAATTTGATGGCGTCCGCACCAGCATCCGCGGCCGCATCGACCATCTTCATGGCCAGATCCACATCCCCATTGTGGTTTACCCCGGCCTCTGCGATAATATATACTGGATATCCGACCCCGATCTTTCTTTCACCGATGTTAATCAGCTGGGACGCTTCCAACATTCTCTCCGCCATTCGCAGATCCTCGGCAGTGTCAATGTCTACAGAACGTTCCACGGGCATCACGTAGGCAGCGCAACTTGTACCGACGAAAGAATCGTTCAGCAACAGGTCTCCTACTCGGGAGATGTAAATCGCCCCGTTCGGGATAAAAAGATCTGGAAGTCCCTGCCGGCGGTTCGATACATCAGCCGATAACGGGCGAAGGGAGCCTTCCTCAAGGAAAAACGCCCAGTTCATCTTGCGGTCCAATGGGGCTACCGAGATAAGGGAATCGTGGCCACCTTTAGAGAACTGTCTCAACGCCATCTTGATGTCGTCGGAATCGCGTAGAGGGGACGTTGGCTGCAAAAGCACGACCAGATCGGTGTCATCCGCATCGGCCGTTTCCAGAGCGTGGACCACTACATCCATAGAGGACGCCTCGTCGGTGGCCAGATCCTTAGGCCGGTCGATTACTCGAACGCCCTCACGCCTCAAAGCCACGTTAGCTATCTCCGGATCCTCCGTGCTTACCAATATCAGGTCGAACTGCTCAGATGCCAAAGCGGCGTCCACGGTCCAAAGGATCAACGGTTTACCAGCAAACGGGAGCACACTTTTCCTAGGGAGTCCCTTGCTTCCGCCTCTAGCTGGAATGATAGCGATCTTCATGTTCCCCTCAGTGATCGGGTATATCGACCTTCTCCCTTGTTCCAATCCTACGGCATGGACTTCCGACGTTTATACTCCAAGGTTCCACATCATCCAGAACTAGGCTGTTACTGCCGATGACCGCTCCCTCTCCAATCGTCACATCCGGATGAACGACCACGTTCGTCCCGATGAAGGCGTCCTTGCCGATGACCACCTTCCCGCGCATCACGCTCTGTTCGTCGAGCGGCAAAGAGGCGGTCATGCGCTTCCCGCCGGTGGGTATGTGGGTGCCGGTAATGATCCGCGCACCGCAGGCCAGGCTAACGTAATCACCTATCTCCAGCTCACCGCCGCCGATGATGCTGGTGAAGGAAGCGATGTGAACGTATCGGCCTATCTTGATGCCCTGGCCGCCGTTGATGAAGGTGAAGTCATCGATCCGAGTTCCATCGCCAATATCGATTCGGTCAGGGTTAACGATGCGGGCCATAGGGTATATCACCACATCCTCGCCCCTCGATCTGAACCGCACCTCTTCGCCCATTTCAAATCACTCCAGATAGCCGATCTCCTTGAGCTTCTTCCTGATCTGAGCGTCGGTGAGGAACTTGCAGTCCTGGGAGTTGTAGACCACCTTCTTCCATCCAGCGCTGGTTCGGGCACCGGGGCGCAGCACGTACATCTCCCCAATATCCTCAACCAGCAGGGACTCGTCCTCGGTCAGCAGCTCCTCGTAGAGTTTCTCCCCGGGCCGAATTCCGATGGTCCTGACCTTGACCTTATGCTCATGCTTCTTTCCCAGGTCCTCGGCTATCACCCGTATAAGGTCGGCTATGCGCAGGGCGTCCATCTTCAGGATGAATATCTCTCCCCCTTCGCCCTTCGTGCCGGCGCTCAAGACCAGGCTCACCGCCTCCTCTATGGACATCACGAACCTGGTCATGTCCTTATGTGTAAGCGTAACGTCCTGACCGGCCTCGATCTGCTGCTTCAAGGTGGTGAGGAGCGAGCCGCGGGAGTTGAGAACATTGCCGAAACGGACCACCGAGAACTTAGAGCGGCGGCCGCCCTTGTGATAGTTGGCAGCCAACGTAAGGCGTTCGGCCAGCAGCTTGGTCGCCCCCATGACGTTGGATGGGTTGACCGCCTTGTCCGTGGAGATCATGATGAAACGGTCCACATCGTTATCGATAGCACAGTCGATGGCGTTCTGCGTTCCGAGGACGTTGGTCTTGGCCGCCTCGAATGGATTGTACTCGCATAGCGGGACATGCTTAAGGGCGGCGGCGTGGAACACCACGTCCACGTCCTCCATCGCCCTCGACAGACGGTCCTTGTCCCGGATATCGCCGATGAAAAGGCGGAGCTTGTCACACTTCAGCCGGTTCTCCAGTTCGAACAGCCCGGTCTCATTGGTATCCAGAACTCGTATCTGAGCGCATTTGCTCGCGGTCAAACTGCGCACGATCTCCTGACCGATGCTGCCGGCGCCGCCGGTGACCAGCACCTTTTTTCCCTCGTAAAGCTCCATCTCATGCCCCCTTCAGATACGACCTGATGGTTTGGCAGACATATGAAATCTCATCGTCGGTCATCGACGGGTAGATTGGAAGGGACAACACCTTTTCAGACATCTCCTGGCTGACCGCAAGTCCCTTGGCCGGGCAGCCCTTGAAGACAGAATAATTATGCACAGGATGGAAGTATACTTTACAGGCGACCCCGTTTTTACCTAAGTGGTCGATAAGGCCATCTCTAATCTTCTTGTTCTTTAACCTTACCGTGTACATTTGATAGACATTGAACCAATCTCCCTCTTCGGGTGTTTCCACTCCTTTGGTGCCATTCAGCTTTTGAGAATATATTTTTGCCACTCTCCTTCTCATCTCAATGATGCGGTCCACCTTCTTTAACTGGGATAGCCCAAGTGCAGCTTGTATCGATGAAAGTCGCCAATTGGATCCTGGCGCAATATAGTCGACCGGGGAGTCGCTATTGAAATAATCACCATGGCTAACTCGACCGTATGAGCACATCAATTTCAATCGGTCTGCTACATCGTCATCGTTGGTGACGACGCAACCACCTTCACCTGTGGTGAAAATCTTATTTTGGCAGAAACTAAAGATTGATGCGCGTCCGAAGGTACCGACCTTGACCCCACCCGCCTTTGCACCAAATGCTTCAGCGGCATCCTCAATAAGGTCAACACCAGTACCTTCAAGCTCTTCGGCAATCTCCTCCACCAGGCATGGTGTTCCTCCATGGTGTATGGGTATTACGGCTTTGGTAGAATCGCTCCACTTAACCGCGAGTTCGGATGGGTCCATTCCTAACCTACGTTTCTCGATGTCGGCAAAAATGGGTCTCGCACCAGTATACAATGGGGCATATGCAGTGGCAATAAAGGTGAAAGTCGGGACGATCACTTCATCACCACTTCCGATGCCCAATGCCTGTTGTGTAGCATGAAGAGCGGTGCCACCGGAGCTAAAAGTGACACAATGTTTCACCCCGATGTATTTGGCGATTTCCCTTTCAAAATCAGTTATTATCTTTCCAGAGGACCAGTCCCTTCCTGATTCTAGAACCGAGACGACTGCATCGATATCTTGTTTGTCATTATAAATCTTAAACAAGGGAATTCGGACCATGTTCTATCGAAATGACTGTAAGTTACTCTAAAAGATATTGTTTTGGTATGAGCATCGAAGACCAGGGTGTTCTATTGCTCTCCTACGCACAACCGATCGAAGGCCAATCCATTATTAGGGCCGTCCCGAATTTTTCATTCCGTTTTTAAATGCTATGATAAAATGTGAGCACAAACAATCACCACCATGGGTGATATTATGCACACAGGGCTTTAGTGACCGAACCAAATGACTCACTTGGGAACTACGTAAATAAAAATATTAACTCACGAGCAAAAAACTTTATTCGAGGGCCGCAGGTAGCTTCCCGATGATAAAATGACCTTGGCGAGGGTCGGTGTCGGAATAGACATCGAAGAAAGACACAGATTCGAAGGGCTTTTCGAAGGAGATCATCCGTTTCTCCGCCGGTTTTATACCGATGAGGAAATTAGAATAGCGTCTTCCATTGGTGATCGGGCTGCATGGCTTTCCGGAAGGTACTGTGCCAAGGAGGCTATTTCTAAGGCCATCATGGAGCTGGGGGACAAGTCCCCCGATTTTCGGGATATCGAGATCAGGTCCAGAGAGGACGGGTGTCCATTAGCCTGTGTGATAGGGTCGGAACGCGAGTATATGATCAATATCAGTATATCCCATTCCGACGAGAACGTAGTGGCTATTTCTATGGTTCGAAAAATTGATTAGAAAACCGTACCAAACAATCGTAGTAATTAAATGATATCCCGCAATATCACAATCCTAACCTATGGATATGGTGAGCCTCATGATTACCAACGATTCCGACGAAATAGTGGTAAATATATTCTGTGAAGAGATTGGCATCGATGTCGCAACTGCAAGCGACGATCTAGCCTATGATTCCCTCAAAGGGTGGGATTCCCTGAAACATTTGGTAATAGTGTCCAGGCTGGAGGAGCAATTCTCACTTGAGTTCGAGGTCGATGATATAATCGCCATGAGCACCCTCGGTAAGGTAAGGGAGATCGTGGCAAGGTATATCGCCGAAAAAAGGGTCATCTGATGAACTTCGTCGATTATCTATTCGAGAACGCTCGGGATCCCAATGCTCCCTTCCTCAAGGGGAAGGATGAGTGCAACTATGGCAAGCTGATATCGGACGTCGAACAGCTGTCTTCCGGCCTGAGCAAGGTCTTGGGCCGAGGGAAGGAGGTCCTTCTCCTCTCCGACAACGGTATGTTCTTCATCACCTGCTACCTAGCCATCATGAAGAGCAGGAACATTGCCATGCTGATCGACCCCCGAACAGATGAAGGGCAGATATTCGATGTTTTCGGGGATGACCGCCCAGAGGCCTGCTTCGTGCAAAGCAAGTATTGGGATTCTTTCCCGAAAATTCGGCGATGGCACGAAGATGATCTTCCCTCCCTAAAGTCAAACGACGCGATCATTGGGGGTACAACTGGTGACGAACTTGCGGTAGTCGTATTCACATCCGGTTCCACTGGCTCGAAGAAAGGGGTGATGATTACCCATGCCAACCTAATAGCCAACACCTCGTCAATAGTCGAGTATCTTTCATTAACTAGCAATGACCGAGCCCTGCTCGCTCTCCCCCTCCACTATTGCTTTGGTGCTTCAATACTTCACACCCATATCCGAGTAGGGGGTAGTTTGGTCCTATTTGATGCTAATTTCCTTGGCGCAGTTCCAGATTACATCGATCAGCACTCCTGCACAAGCTTTTCCGGAGTTCCAAGCACATACCAGATATTATTGGCACGAACAAAGTTCGCAAAAAGGGCTATGCCATCGCTTCGTTATCTGACCCAGGCTGGAGGAAAGTTGGAGAACGCATATATCAGGCAAATCTATGAAGCCTTCCCGGATAAAAAATTCATTGTCATGTACGGAGCTACCGAAGCGACAGCCAGGATGTCGTATCTACCCGCAGAGATGCTTGTAAAAAAGATGGGCTCCATCGGAAAAGGTATTCCAAACGTTGTCTTGAAGGTAATATCCGACGACGGTCAGGAGGTTACTCCTGGAGAGGTCGGAGAGATCGTAGCCAAGGGTGATAATATCATGCGCGGTTATTATAAAGATCCCAAGGGAACATCAGAGGTCCTAAGGGATGGATATTATCGCACTGGAGACCTGGCAACGGTAGACGAGGACGGATTCATCTACATCGTGGGGAGAGCCCGAGACATTATAAAATCGGCGGGATTCCGTATATCCCCTTACGAGATTGAAAATCTGATATGCGAGATGGAAGGGGTAGCATCCTGTGCTGTGGTGGGCACTTCGGACGAACTGATGGGGGAAGCTGTGGTAGCCTTCCTGCAGCCTAAGGCCGGAACCGACCCTGATGTTATACTAGCGAAAGTGGCAGCAGAATGCAAGCGCCGTCTGCCTTCTTATAAAGTCCCTCAAAGGATCATAATCAAGCACCAGATGCCCACCAATTCGTCGAACAAGGTTGATAAGATCGCTTTACGAGAGGAATTGGCAAGAGGTGTAAAGCCATGACTGATCTGGAAGATCTGATCAATAAGGAGCAGTACACTCTACAGGACGATGAGAAACAATCTCTGCTCTTGGAGATCATGCGTCCACAGCTAGAATTATCGCTTAGGAACGACCACATCGCCTCTTTGTATGCCAAACTTAGGGTCGAACCGTCATCAATAGAGTGTCTGGATGACATCCCGTTCGTCCCTGTACAGATGTTTAAATTGTTCGACCTGGCAACCTGTGAGCACTCTGACATATTTCGTGTCCTCCGCTCGAGTGGAACTACAGGAATCAACCAGAGCCAAGTTCCCCTTAACAAGAGAACAGCTACCTATCAGACCAAGGCTCTCAAGTCCATAATCCAGAGCTTTATGGGAGCAAAGCGCAGAAGGATGCTGGTCATAGATCATCAAGGGATCAACGCATCTACCGCCGAGATTACCGCCCGCGGAGCCGGGGTGCGCGGATTAAGTTTGTTCTCCAAAGGTATGCACTACCTCCTGAAGCAGGAAGGGGGAACAATAATGCTAGACGAAGATGCCATCGCCGAAGTCTCTAGGACAAAAGATGACGTTTACATCTTTGGTTTCACTTACATCATTTGGTCTGAATTCTATCATAGGGCCAAAGCCGCTGGTTTCCATCTCGATCTGCCGAATGCGGTCATCTTCCACAGCGGCGGATGGAAGAAGATGGAAGATAGGAAGGTGTCAAGAGAGGTGTTCTCAACTTCAGTTGCCGAGTTGTTCGGGACTTCCCCATCCAAGGTCCACGACTTCTATGGGATGGCTGAACAGACCGGGGTGATATTCGTGGAGTGTGAACACGGCCACAAACACGTCCCCGACTTTGCCCACGTGGTCATTCGCGATCCACGCACCCTTCAGCCTTGTGGGATCGGGGAAACCGGGCTTATCCAGGTCTCCAGCCCGCTCTCTGATAGTTATTATTCCCAGGCGATATTGACCGAAGACAAGGGAACATTGTTAGGGATCGATGATTGCCCCTGCGGAAGAAAAGGGCGTTATTTTCAGGTCAGTGGTAGAGTTGCCCGTTCAGAGGTTCGTGGTTGCGGTGACACATACAAGGAGAGCAAGCTATGAGGTGCCATCTGCTCAATGGTAAGCGCATAGATCATGAGATGGAGCTGGAAAGCATCGTAAACGCGCTCAATAAGAATTCAAAGGAATTCCGAAGGATGCCCATAGGTGATATCGTGGCGATCCTGGACTATTTAGGGAGGGACTTGATTAAGGATCCCGAGTGCCAGACCTTGGACGGGATAAGTTACATATCGATGTGGTTGAGGCGATCCAACTTGGAAAGGGTGCTAAAGACCGAGTATGATGACCCAGCAGTCCTGGACGGCTTCATTCCCAGCGAGGGTATGCGCATCAAGGCTCAGCCAAGGGGGTTAGCCTGCCATTGGGTGGCGAACAATGTCACGACCCTCGGCATCTTCTCCGTACTACTTGCCATTCTCTCCAAGAATTCGAGTTTGGTCAAAGCATCGTTGATCAACAAGGACCACCTTCTAAAAATATTGGCGAAATTGGACGAGGTCCGCTGCGAAAAGGATGGTAGGTCATTGAGCGGAGCCGTCATCGCCGCCTCAGTGGCGGTGGTTACTTTCGAGGGTCGGGATATTAATTCGTCTTCAAAATTCTCGCAGGTTGCCGATATCAAAGTGGTATGGGGAGGGGCCGAGTCCGTTGCCGCAATATCCTCGCTCCCGTCAAGATCCTCCTGCGAACTAATATTGTTCGGTCCCAAGTATTCGTTGGGAGTGATGGATCGTGAATTCTCTCAACAAAAGGATCTCGCGTTAAAACTCCGACCATTCGCAAGGGATGTCATGCTGTTCGACCAAATGGCTTGTTCGTCCCCCCAGGTTCTATTCGTCGAAAAAGGGGGAAGAGACTTGAACGAGGTGGCAGCAGCCCTAAAAGAAGCCTTCCAGTCACAAAGAGGGATAACGATAGGCGGGATGGCAGAGGACATTTGCGCTAAGGTGATTAATGCTCGAGGAAGATATCTACTGGATGTGGATAGGAACGTGGTTTCCTCCCACGATCTCTCTTGGACCATTTTGATCGATAACGAAGATAGCTTTCCCGACCCAGTGCATGGCCGATGCCTTTTTCTCAGATCGGTAGATGACCTGGACCGGGTATCGGCTCAAATAACGCATAATGTCCAAGCGGTGGAACTTCTTTTCACGGATGAAGAGAAGATGATCAAATTTTCAGATAAGGCAACGGCTGTCGGCGCGGATAGGATTATCTTGTCCGGCGGGGCGCATGATTTCAGCCTTCCTTGGGATGGTATGAAGGTGCTTAATAGGATGGTTAGGTGGGTGACGATAAGATGAGCGGACTTCTGAATGATAAGGTGATACTGGTCACTGGGGGTAGCAGGGGGATTGGCAGAGCAGTGGTCGAAGTATGCGCTTCGAACGGGGCAAAGGTCATTTTCACATACAACCGAAGCGAAGAGGAAGCCCAAGCCCTTCGATCCAAACTGACCGAAGAAGGTTTCGAGTCATACTCCATGCAAGTCGATGTCATCGATCCCGATTCAGTGAAGAAGCTGTTCCATTACATCAAGGAAAGATTTGGCCGATTGGACGTTCTCGTTAACAACGCTGGAGTGGTCAGTAACAATCTGCTTTTGATGACTACCGACTCCGAATACCAGAAGGTGGTGGATACGAATTGTCGGGGAAGCTTCCTGTGCATGCGCTCGGCGGTCAAGATGATGATGCCTAAAAAAACGGGTAAGATAATTAACATGGCATCCATCGTCGGTGTTCACGGGAACTCTGGACAGATCGCTTATTCGGCAAGCAAAGCGTTCATAATCGGCATGACGAAGGCGGCCGCAAAAGAGTTGGGTCCACAGGGGATTTCGGTTAACGCCATCGCACCTGGGTTTATCGATACGGACATGACACGCAACTTGAAGGACGAGATTAAGGCAGACCTGCTTAGCAACGTGTCGCTAGGGCGGGTGGGAACACCCAAGGACGTGGCGAACGCCGTCCTGTTCCTCAGTTCGTATCTATCCGATTACATATCCGGTCAAGTAATCGGGGTGGATGGTTGCCAGAGCATGTGAGGACCAAGGGAACAGAGGTAACTTCTAGAAAAAAGCTCAGATTCAATGGTGGTCGATATCTGACATATAATTAACTGAGTCGAAATTTATATTCCATAGGTTGTCATTAATACCTCTCACAGGCATGGTTCTGATATCGTGCTCATTAATGCACATTGGATATCCAGTACTACTTTCCGTCATAGTCTGAGCGGATATGATACTCGGTCCGCAACAGTGACGGCGGTAAGGGATTTTATGTAAAAATTCAGTCGATTTATTGCTGAGCTACTCCAAGTTCTATTTAAAACCCAGATTCTTTGCATAATTACTATATCGCTCAATAATCATGATGGGGTGAGCGCATGGATAGTATACGAATAATGGAGGCTCACGAAGCTCAGGTCGACCACGGGTCTATCGCAGATTTCTTGAGCCGTGAGTGGGGTAGGCCGACTATACTACAAAATAAAAAGTTCTACGAATGGCAATTTAAAGGTCACCCCCTGGCAAAAGGGAATGACCGTTCCCTAGTGGCCATCAAGGGAAATGAAATCATCGGATATGTGGGGGTAAACGAATCGCTCCTGCATCTGAACGGATCGTCTATACTGGCAGGACAGTACACCACCTGGGTCGTCTCAGAGGAAGAGAGGGGGTGGTTAGGGATGAAGATGATCGACGCTCTGAAAAAGAAATATTCCGCGCTCATCAGTATGGGCATTTCCGTCCCATCGCTACCGATTCATCTCAGGTTGGGTTTTCAGTATTGTAAGAGCATTCCCAGATTCATCTATGTAGCCAATAGGTCCAAGGTGAAGGAAATATGCTCGTTCGATCCAGCTTATGGCGGTTTCCTTGAGAAGCGTAGAGAGAAGATATCCATGGCCGAAGGATCACTCACCGAGTCCAATGTTTTTAATGGTGAAGAATATCTCAGAGGATTGAACCATTACGACCGGGGGGATGATTTTCTGAACTGGAGATACATCGAACACCCCTATTTCCAGCATCAGGTCCTTCGGTTCACCTTCAATGGAAAACAGATGACCTTTATCCTAAGGACAGACTCAGCAAATTCGTTGAAAATCGCTCATATCATGGAGCTTCTGGGAGATCTATCGATATTGCCCGAATGCATCATGGCCATCGAAGAATATGTAAAAAATGTCGGGATCGACCTAATCGATGTTTACAACACCTCCTCAGAAATATGTGCATATTTCTGGAGAATGGGTTGGTTATCCACCAATGACGATGTTTACGTAAGGGTCCCTCATCTATTCCATCCTATCGAGCTTAGGGAGCCTCCCACAACCTCGATGATATTATGGAGCAAGGTGGATATGCATCATTACCTGAACTTACCTGCCATGTACCTAACAAAAGGGGATTGCGACCTTGACAGGCCAACTCCATCACTGCTCGAAATGATGGGGGTTGAGCTGTGACCTCCGGAATAACCATCATAATGTATCATTATGTTCGCGAACTTGCCCGTTCCCGGTTCCCATCGATTAAAGGGATCGATGTCCAAAAGTTCGATAACCAGATAAAGGCACTCATGTCCCGGTATACCATCATCGGCTTTGAGGAAATCAATGAATATCGGAACGGAAAAGGTCGTATGCCCAAGGACCCGTGCATTCTAACTTTCGATGATGGGTTCGCCGACCATTATCGATATGCTTTCCCCGCCTTGCTAGAGAACGGTGTGAAAGGAGTTTTTTTTCCATCCAGATCTCCGGTTGAGGATGGAAAAGTGCTAGATGTTCATAAGATACATCACATCTTGGCATCGATCGATGATCCCGGTGAGCTTTTACGTGAAGTGTACGATATATGCGATGACGAGGAGTCGCTTCCAAAAAGCACTGAGCTTCGTGCATATTTCGATCGGTTCGAGAACCGTTCCAGGTTTGACATTAAGGAGATATCGTTCCTGAAATCCATCCTCCAGAAAGGACTACGCAGGGAGGAGAGGTCAATGATCATCGATAAGCTTTTTCGATGTTACGTCACCATCGACGAGAAAGCACTGGCCGAAGAACTTTACATGAGCATGCCGCAGATGAGGGCCATGCGCAGGAATGGAATGGAGTTCGGCGGTCATGGTGACCTTCATGATTGGATGGAAGAAATGTGCCCGGAAGACCAGGTTAGGGAGGTTACGGGAAGCATAAAAATGCTCGGTGAGATCTATGGCGTCCCCCCTATGAATTGGGTCATGTCTTATCCATACTCAAGTCACAATGATGTCACCATCGAGATATTAAGGGAACATGGTTGCTCATGTGCCGTCACCACCGTTCCAAAACTAGCGTCCCTCGATAACCTTTATGAAATGGGTAGGTACGACACGAATGATGTGGGCTCGATAATGGGATCCACTAATTCCAGTCAATAACGCCATTAGGAATCATATTCCCTATCGGGCGTAGTCTTTAACATATAAGATCTTGGCAGGCACCCCACCGCACACCGTATGCGATGGCATGTCTGAAGTGACGACGCTGTTAGCCCCAATAACGCAATTGTCACCTATGGTGACGCCCTCTCTGATGAACACGTTAACTCCGATCCAGCAATAATCTCCGATCCTCACGTCACCCTTTCTCGTTTCGATTTCATCCTTGCTCATGTCCTGGTTCGGCTCGCGATTCATGGTGTATATGCGGACGTTGTGCGAGATGGAGCATTTCATCCCTATCTCCACTTTCTGTCCTTCCACAGATTGAATAGTACTCAATGATCCAAGATAGCTACCCTGGCCAATAACAATCATCCCTTCACCATACATCTGTATCCCAGGACCATTGAATTTGAAAGTCGGATCGATATCGTATTTCTTTCGGTAATGATTATAGCGAAATGTATCCAGGTATGCTCGGAAACCATCTATCAGTGTATATGGCTGCATATTGACCCGTTCCCCATAATCGATTATGTGGATATATCCCATTTGTTAAAACAACGATTCTGAATGTTCGAAAAATCTGTTTTTAAGCGTTCCTCGATATTATACGAAGGATATGTCGTTCACAACGAGTGTTATATGCCGCTCTCGATCCTCTTCAACCATCTATCATTGTGAAGATACCAATTGACCGTGTCCTTCATTCCCTTCTCGAACGTGACGAATGGAGACCAGCTCAACTCCTTGGTTATCTTCCCGTTGTCGATAGCGTACCTCAGGTCGTGCCCCTTACGGTCCGGTACGAACGACAGCAGTTCCTCTCCCTTTCCAAGATGCTTGAGGATGAGCCCTGCGAGTTCGATGTTGCTCATCTCGCAATTGCCGCCGACGTTGTACACCTCGCCAATCCTCCCCTTCTCCAATATGGCGTCGATGGCGCTGCAGTGGTCCGATACGTGCAGCCAATCACGTACGTTCTTCCCATTGCCGTAGATAGGCAGCTTCTGGTCGCGGAGGGCCAGCATTATCATTCGGGGAATGAACTTCTCCGGGAACTGGTAAGGTCCATAATTATTGGAACAACGGGAGATGGTGACCGGCAGGCCGTAGGTCCTGTGGTACGCCTGGCACAGTAGATCGGCCGCCGCCTTGCTGGCCGAGTAGGGGGAGGACGGCCTTATCGGCGACTCCTCGGTGAACTTGAGGCCAGGACGGTCCAACGGCAGATCGCCGTACACCTCGTCCGTGGAGACCTGATGAAAACGTTCGATACCGAGATCACGGCAGGCGTCCAACAGGTTCTGTGTACCTAGGACGTTGGTCCTCAGGAACGAGGACGGATCGGCGATGGAGCGGTCCACGTGGGACTCGGCGGCAAAGTGCACCACCTGGTCGAAGCGTTCCCTCCTGAACAGATCGAAGACCCGGGAGCGGTCGTTGATGTCGCCCCTGACGAAGGTGAAGTTGTCGTTCCCCCGAACGCCGTCCAGATTGTCCAGGCTACCGGAGTATGTCAGCAGGTCCAAGCAGACGATGAGATCGCCGTTGCGGCTCAACCTGCGGCGGATGTAATTGGAACCTATGAAGCCCGCCCCTCCGGTCACCAGGCATTTCATTGATGATCCTCCTTCGCTAATGACGCGAACCGTTCTCTGAGATAAGGAGCCTTGCGGTCCTTCTCCGAGAGGATCGGTTCATCGATGCCCCACTCGATCCCGATGTCCGGATCGTCGTAACGTATGGTCCGTTCGTTCTCGGCGTTGAAATAGCCGTCCACCTTGTACTGGACCTCGCACCCGTCCTCCAGGGTGAGGAATCCGTGAGCGAACCCCTTGGGAACGAACAGCTGCCTGCGGTTCTCGGCGCTGAGCACCAGGCTCATCCACCTGCCGAACCTGGGCGACCCTTCCCTGAGGTCCACGACCACGTCCAATATACTGCCCCGGGTGCACCTGACCAGCTTGGCCTGCTCGAACGGCGCGGCCTGGTAGTGCATGCCTCGCAGCACGCCCTTCCGCTCGGAGTAGGAATGATTGTCCTGGACGAACGTGGTGTCTATTCCTAGTTTCTTAAAATCTCGCAGGGAATAGGTCTCCTGGAACCAGCCCCGGGGATCCGAGAACACCTTCGGCTCGATGATTATGACCTCCGGAAGGGTGGTTGGGCCGTTCATGATCAAGACCTGTTCGGTCCGCCGCGTAGGCGGGCTATCCTTGCCAGGTACTTGCCGTAGTCATTATTACAATTTTTCTCGATGACGTTCTCAAGATGAGCCACGCTTATCCATCCATTGTTCAGGGCGATCTCCTCCAGACAAGCGATCTTCAGACCCTGGTGCTCCTCCACCGACCTGATGAAGGAGCTGGCGTCGGAAAGGGACTGGGGCGTTCCGGCGTCCATCCAGAAGAACCCCCGGCTGAGCAGGATCGCCTCAAGCCTCCCTTCCTGGAGGTATATCCGGTTCAGGTCCGTTATCTCAAGCTCATTGCGGATGGATGGCATCACGCGCTTGGAGAGCTCCACCACCCGTTTGTCGTAGAAATACAACCCGGTGGCCGCGTAGTTCGAACGGGGGGCGCTCGGCTTCTCCTCTAATGAGAGCACAGTCCCCTCCGGCCCGATCTCCACCACCCCGAAACGCTCCGGGTCCTTGACCAGGTAGCCGAATATGACCGCGTGGCCGTTCTCCGCCGACCTCACCGCTTTCCTCAAACGATCGATAAGACCCGCGCCATAGAAGACGTTGTCACCCAGGATCATCGCCACCGGCTCGCCGTCGATAAAATCCTCTCCGATGATGAAGGCCTGCGCCAGGCCATCGGGGGACACCTGTTCGGCATAGCTCAAGGTTATCCCCAGCTGCCCGCCGTCCCCCAGCAGATCCTTGAACCTTGGAAGGTCTTCCGGCGTGGAGATGATGAGTATGTCCCTTATTCCAGCCATCATCAGGATGGACAAGGGATAGTAGACCATCGGCTTGTCATAGATTGGAAGAAGGTGCTTGTTGATGGCCGCGGTCATTGGGTACAGGCGCGTACCGCTTCCCCCGGCCAACACGATACCTTTCATGCGTGGGTATCAGATTTTAGATAAATAGTATCTTCCGGAAGGAAATATTTCCGGTCGATCGGGAAACCGGATTAGTTTGCTATCAGGTTAAAATCAAAGGCTATAGGCATACCAACTATCACATCATTGTCAGACGCTGTTCACCCAGTTTGATCCAAGCCAAACCTTATTTCAATAATAGCCTCAAAATGATGCTCTCCCACATTAAGTAAAGACCGCAGTCGTGAACCTAATTGCATTAAGAGGATCGTATCCAGGTCCTCATTCGTGTTCTCTTTTCATCGGACTCCCGTTCATTTGCTGTTTCGGGCCATCGACGATATCGCGGAAATCGAACAAGGCCGGACATTTCGAAAACCATTTATACTTACAATTGTCTTACAAATGTAAGTTAAAATAATTATTTATGTAATACAAATTGAGGTGGAAATATGGCAGAAAAAGCAAGCGAACCCGGATTGAAGAGGTCTATGGGCCCGCTCTACCTGTTCGCCATGGCCGCTGCGACCATCATCGGTCCCTGGCTGGTCATGACCAACTGGTGGATATCCTTGACGGGAGCGTCGATCGCTTTGGCGTTCGTCATCGTAGGTCTGATGTGCATACCGATCGGACTTGTGTACGGTGAACTGACCGGCATGTTCCCGCAAGTGGGAGGTTCATATGTCTATACAGAGAAAGCGTTCGGTAAAGAGGCATCCTATTGGTCGTCATGGGCGCTGATGCTGTCGTATACAGCGGTTCTAGCGTTCCAATTGATGGCGCTCATGGATATCATACGGTTCCTGTGGTGGCCGGACATGACCATCGAGATGATGATGCTGATCGCCTCAGGTGTTGCGATAGGCAACTTCGTCCTGAACACCAGGGAGGTCAACATCGGCGCCGGCGTGCAGTTCGTGCTGTTCCTCACCCTGGCGGTCGTGGGTTTCGGTTATTCCGTACTGTTCATGACCAACGGCAACTTCTCCACCAGCAACTGGGAGCCGTTCTTCCAGACCGGTACCAACGGCTTCCTGACCGCTACTGCCCTGATGGTCACCATGCTTTTCGGCTTTGAGGTCATCCCGCAGTTCGCCGAGGAGGCCAACTATCCGGCCAAGAAGCACTGGAAGCTGATGACCGGGGCCATATTGTTTGCCGTGGCCTTCTATGGTATCATCTGCCTGGCCGAGGCCGGGATGGGTCCGTTCAGCGGCATAATCGAGACCCCGATGCTCGGAGCTCAATTGGCCTTGGACAACTACGGCAGCTGGCTGATGTATCTTATTGCCTTGGCCAACGTTGCCGCCCTGCTGACCTGCCTGATAGGCTTCTGGATGGGAGGTTCCCGTATGCTGCTGGCTATGGGACGCGACAGGATCCTGCCCAAGACCTTCGGCAGCATAAACAAGCACGGTGTGCCGAAGACCGCCAACCTGGTCATCCTCATAATCGTGCTGATGTTCATCCTGCTCTCCGGGACCGCCTGGCTGGCCAGCCTCTTCACCCTGATGGCCGTCGGCGTGGGCATCACCTATTCGGCGGTGGCCTTGTCGCACGTAAAGTTCAGGGCCAAGAACCCCGATATGGAAAGGCCCTACAAGGTACCCGGCGGAATAGTCACGGGCATAATCGCCCTGGTCTGCGGTATACTGATCACCTACTTCACGGTGGCCTACTTCACCAAAGAGGTATGGATACTCTTCGTGGTGTACTTCGGCATCGTGGGCGCGATCAGGGTGCTCCTCTATCTGAAGGGGACCGGGGAACCCGATGCGCCCAAGGCGCCCAGCAACGGAGGGAGCGAGTGATGAACGGTCGGGAAAGGATGCTAGCCGCGATAAACATGGAGCCGACGGACCAGGTTCCGTTGGCTCCCCCCTTCCAGGGCTATTGGGCCCTGGGGGTAATGGGGGTGAAGGGGCCGGACGCCATCAAGCATCCCAAGCTGGCCGCCCAGGCCCAGATCGATATCGCGGCGAAGTGTCATTTCGACGCCCTGGAAACCATGTGGGACTGGCTGTCGCCGGTCGAGGCTCTGGGCTGCGAGGTCAAGATCCCCGACCTGGGGGCAATACCCACTTGGGTCAACGTGTTGTCGGAGGACACGGAGAAGCTGTCCACGCTGCAGGTTCCCGACCCCTCCAAGGACTACCGGCTCAAGAGCTCGCTGGAGACCACCGAGATAATGAGGAAAGCGCTCGGCAAAGAGAAGTTCCTCTACAACACCCTGGTCTGCCCGTATACCCTGGCCGGGGAGCTGCGCGGGGTGGAGACCATGATGCTGGATTCCCTGCTGGAGCCGGAGTTCCTGCCCAAGCTGCTCCGGTTCTCCACGGACGTTATAAAAGAGTACTGCGAGTACCTCACCGGCTTCGAGCTGGACGGCGTGTTCATCTGCGACCCGACGGCCTCCGGCTCCCTGATCTCCAAGGAGGATTACGCCAAGTCCTCGCAGCCGGCGCAGAAGGAGTGCGCCGCCGTGATCAACCAGGGCGGCAAGTACACCCTGCTGCACATGTGCGGCGACACGTCCGATCGTCTCGAGCATGTGATGGACGTCCGTTCGGCCATATTCTCCATGGACTACCAAGTGCCGTTGCAGGAAGCGCGCCGACAGCTGGCCGGGAAGCAGGCCTTCCTGGGCAACGTGAAACCGGCGCATACCCTCTACTCGGGAACGCCGCAAATGGTGGTGGAGGAGTCCAAACAGTGCATCAGGGACGGAGGGAACGTCGGCTTCATACTAGGCGCGGGATGCGATGTGGCGCCTGACACGCCCTTGGAGAACGTCCTGATGTGGAACGACGTGGTGAAGATGAGCTTGTGATCCCCAAAAACCCCTTCGAAACCCCTTACTCTCCTCTTTTTTTTAAAATTCTGCGATCGCCCACCGATCTTAAGCGCTAAGAACGATCAGGGACGCTTGAAGTACTTCAGCCGGTCGAAACGTGCGCCAGGGGTGTCGGCGAACTGCTCGCCCTGGAAGGCGCGGACGTTGTAGCTTTCCTTGTACTCGATGTAATCGAGATAGAAACGGATGGCGTTCAGGATGAACTCGGAACGGGACTTGTAGCGCTTGGTGTCGACCCAGTTGTCGATGTTCTCCACTATCTGCACCGGCACCCGCAGGTTGACCACTCTCGACCTCTCGTTCGCGGCGGTGGAACTGCCTTCATTCTCGGTCATTTGTACATCCCACTTCCGATTTGGCTTAATAAAGCGTTATTCGGATATAAATAGATGATTGGCAGAGTATCGTTCGGTAATCTATATATCTTACTATTAGCATTCATTTGTAATACTAATGTATTATCTATAGGGGGGTATTAAAATAACTGAATCATCGTCCGGGCAGGAGTCTGGGGGAATGAAGAGGTCCATGGGCCCGCTCTACCTGTTCGCCATGGCCGCCGCGACCATCATCGGTCCCTGGCTGGTCATGACCAACTGGTGGTTGTCTTTGACCGGGGTGTCCATAGCCTTGGCGTTCGTCCTCGTTGGTCTGATGTGCATACCGATCGGTCTGATATATGGAGAGCTCACGGCCGCCTATCCCAAGGCCGGTGGCTCGTTCGTGTATCTGGAGAGGGCGTTCGGAAAGGAAGTGTCCTATTGGGTATCCTGGGCCCTGATGCTCTCGTACGCCGCCGTTCTAGCGTTCCAATTGATGGCCCTGATGGACATCATACGGTTCCTGTGGTGGCCGGACATGACCATCGAGATGATGATGATACTGGCCGCGGTCGTCGCACTGATCAACTTCCTGCTGAACACCCGGGAGGTGAACATCGGCGCCGGCGTGCAGTTCGTTCTGTTCCTCACCCTGGCGGTCATCGGCTTCGGCTACTCCGTCCTGTACATGACCAACCCCGGCTTCTCCGCCAGCAACTGGGAGCCGCTGTTCATGACCGGGACGAACGGCTTCATCACCGCCACCGCCCTGATGGTGACCATGTTCTTCGGCTTCGAGGTGATACCGCAGTTCGCCGAGGAATCCAAGTATCCGCTGAGGAAGATGTGGAAGATAATCACCGCCGCCATCCTATTCGCCGCGGCGTTCTACGGGATAATCTGCTTGGCCGAAGGCGGCATGGGCGCGTTCGATACGATAATCAACACCCCCATGCTCGGGGCGCAGCTGGCCTTGGACAACTACGGCAGCTGGCTGATGTATCTTATCGCGATAGCTAACGTTGCCGCTCTAGCGACATGTCTCATCGGCTTCTGGATGGGCAGCTCCCGGCTGCTGATGGCCATGGGCCGGCAGAACGTGCTGCCGCGCACCTTCGCCTCCCTGAACCGGAACGGCGTGCCGAAGACGGCCAACTTGGCCATCCTCCTGGTGGTCATGGTGCTGATCCTGATGACCGGAACTCAATGGCTGACCAGCCTCTTCACCCTGATCGCCGCCGGCGTAGGGATCACCTACACCATGGTGGTGCTCTCCTTCTTCAAGCTGAGGAAGAAGGACGCGGCCATCGACCGCCCGTACAAGGTGCACGGAGGGTTACCCATGGGTATTTTGGCACTAGTGTGCGCGTTGGCGATAGCCTACTTCACCTTCGCCTATTTCACCCTGGAGCTCTGGATACTGTTCGGGGTGTACTACCTCTTGGTGGCCGGGATACGGATCGTGCTGTACTACGACGATAAATCCAAAGCCGCGGTGAGCGTTGAGTGACATGGTAAGAACCATGAACGGGAAAGAAAGGATGTATGCGGCGCTGGACTTCCAGCCCGTGGACATGGTCCCCCTGATGCCGCCCTTCCAAGGATACTGGGCACTTGCGCTGGCCGGGGTCAGCATAGCAGAATCCTTGAAAGACCCCAAGCTGGCCGCCGCGGCCCAGGTGGAGGTGGCCCGCAAATGCCACTTCGATGCACTGGAGACGTTCTGGGACTGGCTTTCGCCAGTGGAGGCGATAGGGTGCGAGGTGAGGGTTCCCAAGGTCGGGGAGATCGCCACCTGGAAACACATAATCGCCGGGCCGAACTCCCTGGAGGGGCTGGAGCATCCCGACCCTTACGACGATAAAAGGTTCGTCAGCGGGCTGGAGACCAAGAAGTTGGTATGCAGGGAGCTGAAGAGCGAGTCGCTGTGCTTCGGGAGCATCTGCTCCCCTTTCACTCTTGCTGGGGAGATACGCGGCGTGGAGGCTCTAATCCTTGACCTGATCATCGAGCCGGAGTTCGCCAAGGACACCTTGGACTACAGCGCGGACGTCATCACCGAATATTGCCGGGCGATGCTCGAGGAGGGCATGGAGAGCTTGATGCTCTGCGACCCCACCTCCTCCGGTTCGCTGATAACCAGGGTCGATTTCCTGAAGTTCGTGCATCCTAAGATGAGGAGCATCGTCAAGCAGATCGATAAGGAAGGAGGCGTCTCGCTGGTGCACATCTGCGGGAACACCACCGACCGCCTGGAGGACATCGCCACGCTGGGGATGTCCGCCTTCTCCTTGGACAACAGCGTTTACATCAGGTACGCGCGCAAGGTGTTCGGGAAGAACGTTGCTCTGATAGGAAACGTCAATCCCTACAAGACGCTGCTGAACGGAAGTCAGGAGGACATAGTGCAGGAGGCGGAGAAGTGCCTTCGGGAAGGAGGAAGGGAAGGTTACATCCTCGGCTCCTCATGCGACATCCTCCCGTCCACCCCGATGGAGAACATCCAGGTGCTGGACAGGTGTCGGAGAGTGGAGTGATTCTCTAAGTTTGAAAAACCACCTAAACCTCTTCAAATATATTTAATATTATAAGAAATATTATAATATAATAAATTAAGTTGTGAGTTTTTTATATCATCAAGGCACAATTTTGCAGGATTATCAATCCAGATATTTGTAATTCCGAGAATAATCATTAATAATCAATCGACTTAGTCATCTCGGACAATCAATAATCGATGTTCAAACCGGTGCAATGATGAAGACGCTCGCTGCCATACCCGCATGGAATCAGGAGATGAGGGTCGCTTCGATAGTTCATCTGACGAAAGGTCATGTTGATGCTGTTCTGGTGATCAATGACGGTAGCAATGACCGCACCGCCAAACTTGCTGAAATGGCTGGTGCGATAGTGCTCAACCATGATGTCAATAAAGGTTATGGCGGAGCGCTCAAGTCGTGCTTCCATTATGCGAAGGAGAACGGATACGACGCCATGGTGATATTGGACTCGGACGGCCAGCACGATCCTGACCAGATACCTGCGGTATTCCGGCCTGTTATCGACCAATCCGCAGACATTTCAATTGGATCAAGGTTCCTTGATTCTGATGTTGACGTCCCCCGATACAGAAAGGTTGGGATAGGGGTCATCACCAAGCTCACGAACACCGCGAGTGGGAATGGTTTAGCCATCAAGGACTCCCAGAGCGGCTTCCGTGCGTATTCAAAGAGGGCTATCGAGGCTATCGAGATCTTCGAGAATGATATGGGAGCAAGTGTGGAGATCCTGCTCCAAGCGAACAAGCATGGATTGAAGATCGCCGAGGTACCCATCTCCATCAATTACGACGAGGACAGCTCCTCGCAGAACCCCGTCGGTCACGGATTGAGGGTGGTAGGTTCGATCGTGAGGTACATGGAGTTCGAGCATCCCCTATTGGTTTTCGGCGTAACCGGGTTCATAATGGTGTGCGTCTCGTCAATATTAGGCGCGTGGTCGTATTACAATTATGACCAATCTGGCTTTCTGCCATTCGGTCCTACCATCTTAGCCCTCCTGTTCATGATTTCTGGAATGTTGATGGGAATAACCGGCCTGATACTGCACGCAGTGATAAGTGCGAACCATCGTCTCTGGGGTAGATAGAATTGCGATTCCATACGGAAGATGACCGAGGTAAAAAATATCTGGGATGTGCAGGGATTCATAAGTGGATCTTGACCGAGATATTGGATATTCATTCAGTTGGATGATGAAAAAATGAGCGATTACAATGTTCTGGTAACTGGCGGTTCCGGGTTCATCGGCACGAATCTGGTGAATTTCATCGATATTAATGGGCTTAAGAAATTCATCAAAATAGAAGGCAATTTGCCATATGAATCATTACCTAAACAATATAATGAATTCAAACTTTTAGTGATTCTATCTTCAACAGAGGGATTACCGAACGTAATGCTTGAAGCCATGGCATGCGGCACACCAGTTTTAGCCGCACCAGTTGGAAGTATTCCTGATATTATTATTAATGATGAGACGGGATTCCTCAGTACGGATCGTACACCCGAGGGGATATCCAACGCTGTAGTCAAATTATTATATCATTCATATTTAAATTGAATCGTAACCAATGCACACCGTATAATAGTGAATGAATATGTCTTTGAACAAACAATCAACACCATGAAAGGAACCATTCAAGATTTCATTAAAAAATGAATTATTAAATTTGCCACCGTTTAATTATATATTATCAATGAAGGTCAGAACAGAATGAAAACAGACATCCGATCTCCAATCGTGCATAGATTTGTAAAATTTATTGCCATTGGAGGTTCTTTATCATTATTATTCTCGATAATTGTGTTGTTGAATATATCTAAAGCTAATTCATACGAATTTTCGATATATAATGCCGTTTCAACACAATTTTGGATCGGTATCTTTTTATCATTTATGTTTAATCTTTTTACATTAATATTTACTATCAAATTCCGATTAACTGGTAACCTTTGGAAGATAGGTTTATTCTCAATATTATTGTGTAATGTACTATTATTGTCGTTACCTTTAATCAGAGGTTATTTGATTAACGGATCAGGAGATGTTTTATCACATATGGGTTGGGTAAAAGATTTGTTGCTTACAGGTCATTTAAGTGCGAGCAACGTTTATCCTTTATTACATATTCTTTCTACATCGATTATTTTAATTTCGAATCTAGATATTTTCGCTATCACTTTCTTTATTCCTATTTGTTTTTCATTATTTTTAATAATTTCATTTCTTATGTTATCAAAAATTGTTTTAAAAATTAAATATTTATACATTGCTAGTATGATAATATTTTCTCTATTAATATTTAAAAATTCTAATATATTATTTCATCCGTTTGGACAATCATTGATATTTATTCCATTAATTACTTCACTCATCTTTAAATTATCTTCATTATTAAATCGTGAACAAAATATTATAGTATTAATAATATTGTTAATTGCTGTCAGTTTATATCATCCTTTAATTGGTTTCATAATCATCTTTATTTTATTTATTTTTGTAGTATCAAAATCAAATAAACTTATTAACCCTATCATATTCAATTTTTCTGGTAAAACAATCCTTCTGACCCCGCTCTTCATAGCCACAATTGTATTTTTAAGCTGGCAAGCAAATATATTTTTACTAACTGGAAATCTAAGCGCTCTCTACGACTCATTATTTAGTGATCTGTCATCATCGGAATTATCAAGATATTCAAGCTTAGCATATAGCGCAGATGTGAAAATTTGTGATGCAATTAAATTAATTTGTTACACATATGGGCAGTTCATCATCATCTACTTATTAAGTTTACCATTTTTATTAAAATGGATATTAAATTTATTTAGAAAAACAATATCTTATACTTCAGAGCAAAACGCAGTCACCTTGATTACCATTGTATTATTATTTATTTCATTATTTATTTTATCTACTATAAGCACGTTCGGTTTCGCAAGAATTTTATATATATCAGTGATATTTTCAATACCACTCACATCATATTTGATTTATAATAATTTTATAAAAACTAATGAAAGTGATAGAAAAAAGAATAAATCTATTATTCAATTAACAATTTTTCTTTCTATAGTTCTACTACTACTCTTCTCAACATTGAATTTGTATATGTCACCACTAATAAAACAGACCAATCAGCAAGTTCAATTGGATGAATATATCGGTATGAATATGTTCTTTACAACACGCAACGATGACATTATCATCACTGAATATGGAATATCTAGTTATAGATATAATAATGCAATACGTGGTGTGGATAATCTGGGGGCAAACATTAGATTTGACAATACTGCCCCTCCCGATCACTTTTATTATGACAATGGTACTACGTTGAAGGATTATTTTGATGGATCAATTTATTTGTTAATAACAGATACTGGTCGCGATTTTTATGAAAATATTTACCCCGAATATTCGGATCATTGGAGATTCAACGATGTCGATTTTCAAAAATTAAATTGTGATCAAAACGTTAACTGTATTAATAATAATATGAACCTCATGATATATCTCATTTGAAGAATGCATCATATTGGAGTTAATAAATTATATGAAAACCACAATTAATAAAAATGAATATTCTGTAATCATTCCCTTATTTAATAAACGTGAATATATTCTTCGAGCGATCTCATCGGTATTTACACAAAATCATAACGTTGAGATTATCGTGATTGACGATGGATCGACTGATGATAGCATTTCTTTAGTAAATTCTTTAAAGGATGATCGAATAAAAATTATTTCACAAACCAATCAAGGGGCGGCAAGCGCGAGAAATCGAGGGATTGAACAAGCAATTTTTAATTATTTGGCATTTCTGGATGCGGATGATGAGTGGCTTCCGGGCTATCTATCAGCAATTGATATACTTATCCGCGATTATCCCGGATGTGGGTTATATGCGGCTTCATACCGCGATCAGTTTGGTGATAGAATTCATGAATACGATTCAAATGAATCTGAACCATTCATAGGAATTTTAAATTATTTCGAGAAAGCGTTAAATGAATACCCGTTCTGTACTAGTTCGGTAGTGCTCAATAAAAGAGTTTTTATTAATGTTGAAAAATTTAATGAATCAATTTGGTTGGGTGAGGATCTAGATTTGTGGGGTCGCATCGCTTTAAATTATCAAATTGCCTACACATCTATTGTTTATACGATATATCATCATAACACAGTGAGTCAAACCATAAAAAGAAAGCTTCCCATTATAAACAATTTTGTTCATTCATTAAATCGGCACTTGGAGAGCAATCCACGGGTGAACGACTCTGTTTTAAAGTATGCGAACCATTTACTCATTAACGCCGCTTTATTAAATATTATTAATGGACATCCAAAAAGTGCGCGATTATTAATATATGATCGACCAAGCGATAAATATTTATTTAAAATATTATTATGTTTGATATTATCTTTATTACCGAGAAAAATATTTTGTGTTATAAAAAATACTTGGAATAAAATTAAATCTTAGTAATGCTATACTAATTTATTAATATTTTATATTTATAACTCGCTGACTCAACTGCGATTACTTAGTAATATATACTATTTCCGAAGCGGAACAGAATTCAACGATTGGGTGCGGAATTGACAGGTAATATTGGAAAATATATCTATTGATATTTGTGAATTATTTAACATTCATCTACCATCAAGGACTTCAACAAGTTTTTTTTCCTGATTCACGGGCTTGTTTCCGTATTAAAGGGATTCTGCTCCTCAATTCCTTTATAATGGTCGAAGCATCGCACATCTGGTCCAATATTCGGTCGGATACCGTATCTGGATTCAAATCTAAAGAATTTATGCAATATCTCATATGATTAAAAACATCTTGATTGATTCCTCGAGTTTTCAGGCTATATGCAAAGCTCAACGTAGGAACTCCCGAGGATATCGCAGCAATTGTTGAGTGCGTCCTCGCACCGGCGAATGCCGACATCTGACCGATAATCCACTTCGTTTCCGCCGCGTTGAATTTGGGGGATATCAACACAACATCATCGCTTGATTCCGGCAAACGGGATAACACCCTCCTCTTAAACTCATGATCATTCGACGACGGGGTCGTCACATGGGGTATCTAATAAACAGGCATTCCGCTACTTTGTGAAACCGTCCTTACGATGGATGTGGCAAGGCCGACCCACCTTTCAAGATTTCCACCAGTCACGTACTTTGCCATCAAGGGACTGAGATTGATACCAATGGACTCTTCATCGATAGGCATCTCCTCCTCAATTCCCTCAGGTTTTCCTGGTTCCATTGGGAAGGCGGGATCGGCGGTAGGATAAACGTTTTCTACAACACCAATTCTTTTCAGGTAGTCAACCGTGGCAGATTCTCTAGCGAATATGGCTGAGATTTGACGAAGGTGCTCGTTCATGTACTTTTCATAATAGGGTATACAGTCGAAAGGACCCACCGACGCCCCCCATATGACCAAGGGCTTGCTCTTTTCGGTAACGATATCATCGAGATCTGTAAATAAATCAGGGATTCCATAATCCAATGAATAATTATCCCTACCAACAGAGAGTACGGCTGAAGCTCTGTCAACGAAATTAGCCATATCGCGGTAAGTTTCATATTTTAACATCTTTGGATTGAAAATGCGCCGATACACACATGACCGCGTTCTCGGTTTCCAAAAGGAGCGAATCAACTTTTTCTCATTCAAGCGGAACGATTGTAGGTGGGTTATATCTTTGTCCGTCTCGATTACCGACTGCTTTCTATACTGTTCATCACTCTGAAAATGGCTAAAACACAGCAACTCCGAGTCTTTATAACACTCACGAATTATTCGGGCCGTTCCTCTCGTGATTGCTTCGCACCCTCTATTCTCATAGGGGCCGTTGCCAGCTAAGATAAATAGTTGTCTTTCTGAACTCACAGGCATCATTCCAAACTTAAATCATAATCAATCACAGGTGGAAAAACATATTCCGAACTCCCATTAGGTCACCATCTTTTCTTAACAAATCTATGAAATAACTTGGGGAGAAATGTGACTATAGATATTGTGCTCATTAACTGCAAATTTCTAAGCTCTGAATCCATCGATTTATTAATAGGTTCTAAATTTCCACCCGATTCTATCCATTTTTTTTACTGCTCATCTCTCGTATTTGATCCTTCACCACCATCTCCTTCCTTGTTATAATGTTCATAGACTTATATGGCGAAACCCGTTTCATTAGATGCTCTCTTCCACTTTTTACTTCCAAATGCAATCTATATGCAAGCTGGTCTCGCTTAACGAAGCTAACTCCTCTCTGGCTCTCCACCACTCTATCTATTGAAATCGATTCTAATACAATTCCTTCTCCCTGGGCTAGAAGTTCTTGTGCCCACGGCGCTCGCCAATAACCAGGCTGGTTCCCCGATCATCTTTTGAATACTCCGGCAACCAGGCGTCCATAAAGGTCACATCGGCGCATTCTGCGAACACATCATCACAATAATTGCACGCTCTTGGGGTGAACCACCCGTTAATCCAGGCCTTTGATATCCCTTCTCTCCATGATATCTGTCGTTCTTCCCCTCTCGACGTTGTGAATTTATAATAATAGTTACTCGCAGGTTGGTTTGGACTTTTACCCCGGTAATTCGCATTCGTGACATCACCTTCAACGCCTGCGAGATGGGCCACGTAGTCGGTGAACAGCTTACTTTTCATCTGACCGCATACTATTCCAATGGTGACGACGATTCTTTCCCTCAATTTGACATTGTTCTTCTGTGCCAGTCTGATGGCTTTAATGAAACAGGGCACCCCGGTGACCGCGTAGCGACCAGGTTCGCTCAATATCCTACAGATTACACTGGACAACTTCACTGGGTAATAGGCCGAGCCGGCACCAGATTTTAAACCATCCACGGAATCGAAGACCTGGAAGGTGAACAGCCTGTCCGACTCTCCAGTGGGAGCCACGCATATTACAATATCCACGATGTGTTCGGTTAATAACATCTCCAATAACCATGTCATTATCCCTCCGGATGCGCTGGTGGGGCGGTGTTTCTCAGAATATCCTACGTACGATGCTAGATAGTAACCCGTCTCTGGGTCATAGGAAATTCTCTCGACGTCTCCGAACAGGCATTTGCTAATCTGATACTCAGTCTCGTTCATGTCGAAAAATGGGCACGTCTTTAAGCAGATTCTGCATTCCTCGGTGCATTTTTCAGCCTCGATCGGATTGTACTCTCCATAAACATTCCAGAACATCTTCAAAACGTCGTCAGGGCATAGAGCTGGGCACATCCCGCAGCCAATGCATATACCGTTGTTGACTATCTTCGAAATGACCGGGGATGTCAATAGGTGTACCTCCTGAAGCTCATAAGTATGAACGAACCGAATGCACGTCCTCTGGAAATGACAATATTCACTGCTTATTATAGTTTATAATTCGAACATTCAATATTAAAAATAAAATAGATTTTAATGCATTAATAAAAAATGGGTCTGTCCGGATTTGAACCGGAGGCTATAGGTCCCGAACCTACAAGTTTACCAAGCTAACCCACAGACCCGTGTAAGGCCGGTTAAATCATCCCGATATTAAATATCTTATGGATGCCGGACTCCTCATCACCATCTCAAGATCGATCATTCAATCACCTTCAGTTAAAAACTGTCGATAGCTACCTTCGACAGTTATAAATAATGTAAATCCAGTCTGTCCAGACATGCGCGAGCAGCTCATGGAGAAGATCGCCGGTGAGATTGTCTTATCGACAGATCCCGGCAAGACGCTTCGCAAATGGCGCGAGGAATTCAGCATTTCCCAGCAGGACCTCGCCCGGCACCTTACCATCTCCCCCTCGGTCATCAGCGATTATGAATCCGGACGCAGAAAATCACCCGGCATAGTCATCATCCGCAAGATCGTGACCGGGTTCCTGGACATTGACGAGGAGAATGGCTCCAAGGTCCTCAAGAAGTACGACCTCGGTCAGAAATCGGATTGCATAATCGCCATCCGTGAGTTCCGTTCCAGCATGCCCGCCGAGGATTTCCTAAAGGTGATCGAGGGCGACGTGCTCAATCGCGGCATCTCGTTAGACAAGGACATTCACGGCTACACGATCATCGATTCGATGAAGGCGATCACCGCCCTGGGCTCAATGGACTATCTTAAGATCTACGGCTGGAGCTCCGAAAGAGCGCTCATCTTCACAGGTGTCAAGTTCGGCCGCTCGCCGATGATCGCCATACGCGCACACCCAATGAAGCCCGCTCTTGTCGTCTATCAGAAACCGGAGCACGTGGACGAACTAGCTGTTCGTCTCGCTACCTTAGAGAACATACCTTTACTCAGAACGAACGTCGGCGTGTCCCAGCTCGTGGAACGCCTTGAACGTCTGGACAAGTGATAACCATGGACGTCGGAATTGTCAGTTACGGAGCATACATCCCCAGATA